>Ga0307990_1000977_pt1 | contig 24391 bp, 15 predicted proteins | sample EllFjometagen129_FD_203168 | JGI IMG/M metagenome (GOLD analysis project Ga0307990, IMG submission 203168) | Marine microbial communities from Ellis Fjord, Antarctic Ocean - #129 | ecosystem: Environmental > Aquatic > Marine > Unclassified | place: Southern Ocean | collected 2014-10-08
ATTTTTCCCGCAGTTTTCATAAAGAAATCACATCCATCTATCAGTAAATTCAAAGTAGCTTCTGATCCCTTCTTGCGAAGTATTCCACGATTTCCTTCCCGAAGTTGACGATTAAGCAGCATTGCTTTTGTAAGCACTATCAGTCTGATAGTATTATTATCTAAAGAATTCACTGCGTTGATAACAAACATTTGATTTTTATTAGCAGTGAAAACTGGATCAAAACCGGATATCTTTTTACTTGTATTATTCTTTTTATTTTGTTCTTTCATTTTTATTTCCATTTTTCTTATTTAATTTTTTTTGCATTTTTTTCCAGCTTTGGTAGGCTTGGAATTCTTCAAATTCATCATCATCGATATCTTTATCCTTTGCAACTTGCTGAAAATCAATATTTGACACAGTAGAGATCACATCATCCTCAGAGAATTTTCCATAGCAACCATACGTTGTATCTTCATGTTCGTGTCCAAGTGACTGAGAAAAACACTTAGATTCCTTTGATGATAAGTCCAATTCCTTCACCATTTTGACTAAAAGGTGCCGGAAATTGTGAGGTGCAAAGTATGGAAGACCCGCTGCCTTACATCTTTTGCGAAGGACCTCAGTAAGGCTCGTGTGGGATTTCCAAAACTTCGGCTCAACATCAGTAGACACCTTAAAGCAATGACTAAAAGGATCATACTTTTTTAGGGCACATGGAATAAACGGGTCGGCATCACCGAAACCATTTAATCTAAGATACTTCTCCCATTTCTTTATACTTTCCAAAAATATGCCATTGACATCACATATTGCTGATTTGATATTCTTTTTGAACTTAGTTTGTACTCCACGACGTGGATCCTGATGAATATAGCCTTCTTCCAAATACAAACAACTCAAAGGTGTTGTTATCAATGCCTTATGCCGCATTCCAGTTGTTATCTCAGTGCCAACCACTGCACGATCTCTCATGCCAATGGGAGTATCATCTGGAATTGAATTGTGAAGATTTATAACAGAATCCAAAGACACCAAATTTCTGTAAGCCGGCTGCTGGGCCATCCTAGTCTCTTCTGCCGTTGGTGACATATAAGAGATAAGTAATGATGTAATTTTTCGTTTGAATCCGTGTTGAGCCATCAACCAAGATAAAAATTTCCGAATAGTTTTCAAAATGGCGCAATAAGTTGCAGCTGATACTCCAGAATCCTTAATCCACATTTTGAAATCTATGATTATCTCAGTTGTTAACTTTTTATAATTACTATTTCCCATAAAATTAGTAAGTTTTAAGAGATGATAGTGCCTTTGATTCACAGTATTATCGCATTTGCCATCTGCTTGAGCAGACCAAGTAAGAAAACCTTTGTTCATGGTAATGTTATCAGCTTTATTCTTATTCATAATATACGCTCCTAAACCTGGCATTTATGGCGTTACCTGTGGTCCATTTTAGGCGTATCCCTTGGTCCAATAATATCTGACTATTAGATATCATCTTTTTGATAATTCTCTCTGAAGAAAAGAGTTGAACTTGTGAATCGCAAACATGGCATTTGCCGATAATTTCGGCTTTGTGGTTACCCTTTGAAAACAGAATTCCGCTCATGACAATTGTGATTCTGTTGTTAACACTTCGGCGCGCAGCCCTACATTTTCTACAATTAAACTCACCGGATTTCAATTTGATCTTACGATCAGATTTCCTTTTTTTCAGGAACCGAATCAGCTCTTTACCGAGGACTAAACAGGGTTTCCGGTTCGGATCGATTACCTCCAATCCTTGCTGCCGCATGCGTCGCACTGTTGAAATATCAACGTTGAAGAGGTTACATATTTCCTTGTAATCATACGGGTAGCCAGCTCTTACTTTACTATGGTTGTACTTTCGTTGGCGTTTCATTTCGCACCACCTAAGCCTTTCTTCAAAATGGCAGTACTGACGTCAGTTTCTAATTCAGCATTCGACTTAACTTTACAGTTGGTTTCAAGCCAAGCATCAATTTCTGATGTTTTGAAAATGATGCGCTTCCCAACTCGATAGTATGGGATCTCATGTTTAGACGTTTTAGCGAATATTGAATTTTTACTCATTCTAATATAGACAGAGCATTCATCAACGTTCATCCAGATTTTACATAAACCTTTCACTATTTCTTTAATCTCTTGAAGACTCTTAACGATCTTCTCTTCTAAATTTTGCACGTATTTCTCCTTTTTTCTCCCGGGAGAATTTTTTTTAGATATCTAGATCGAATGAAGGTATGAAGAATTTTTTGTCTAATGGTACTAATTGGTCAAAATAGGGAAATCTATTGAGAAAGTGATTATAATTTAACAGAGCTACTTTTTCGGTATTTTTTGGGTAACTTATTCGGATTTTACTTAATGGGAAGTCTATAAATAATAAATCTTACTAAAAATCAAAGAACTAGATACATGTACTGACTGTTATTATTTATTATTGAAGTTTATAATAATTTTTAGGCAGAGAATTCTCAATAATTGAGTTAATTTTTTCTTCATCCAATTGCATTTCTTTTTTTAGAAGTTGGAAATGAATTGGAAATTCAGCCCTGAAGAAATCTTCTCCACAAAATAACTGCCAATAGGGATTTTCTAACCATCTTCTTTTTGTTTCTTTATAATCAAGTTTATGTTTAGATTTTAAATAAATAAAACTTATCACTGTTCTAGTATGATTTTGATTATATTCTTTTTCCGTCCTAGAAAAACATTTTAGAAATAGTTTATGTGCAATTATCCAATTAATTTGTAATGAAAGCTGAACGAGATTGTTAGAGCCATCACATAAATTTGATAGTAATATTTTACTTTCTAATTCTCTAACTTTCTTTGATGAACGTTCAATTTCATCATTATGTGACTTCTCAATAGGAACACCGGTAATAGGTATTAAATCAATATATCTGTCGTCAATCCTTGCTAAAGCTTTAAACCAAGCCATAACATCATCTTTAGTTATTATATCAGCGATATCTGTATCTTTTTTATACTTAAATTTTGCATAATATTTTTTTTTGTCATGAATCCAATTTTTCAGGGTACTTTTATTGAATCTTTGTCTATTATACATTGATTTAGGTAAGTCACCAAAAAATCCAGCGGTTTCTCTCAAGGCTTTATCATAACTCATACCTTTCAGTAAATCTATCAATTTGAATAAAACTGCTGGAGTGATTTTTTTGGAAAATCCTGGCAAGTAACTGCTAGATTGTTTGCTGATAACCTCATTATCTTTGTACATATTATCTAAGTGTTCTTTTATTATCTTTAAATCATCAAACTCTTTTTTCAACAAGAAATTTTCATGCAATAACACATATTGATTGAAAATAAAGATATAATTATCATTCAGACATCTAGAGTTTTTGTCAGGTTCATAAAATTCTTTTTCTCTTTCGTTTGAAATGAAATAAGAATAGCTAAGTAAATATAATCCCAAAAAATTAATTTTGATTTTATTTTCTTCAATAAAATCAAGCTTGTTCCTTGCATATATCGATTGAAAATGAAATTTAATTGAATTTAATATAAGATCAAAATGTTTGATTATAAAGTCCTTATATAAACTAACTCCATAATTTCCTTCAAAAATATCACCATCAAATAAAGTATCCAACAATTTTAAAAGTTTTTCTTTCTTTTCTTGGATTTCAGGATGCAAATGCGGTATATAGTTCATTATTCGATCGACTTTTGATTTTTCAAATTCAGTTTTATAAGGATGTAATAACGAATCAAATTCTATAATGGACAATTTACTAATTCTTTCGAAATCCGATTTCGGAATATGAATAATTTTATACAAATTACCAACTCCAAAATTAAACATACTGTTTGCTTCTAAAATTTCTGCAATAGAGATAGATCTAAAATTAATTCCCAAAGAAACCTCCCATAAAAATATTCAGTTTATATATTTCTAAAATTTCTTCAGGAAGCAAGATATTTTTTAAAGTTACTAAATATTTGTGTATCCGAAATCGATATTAGAAGTGAAATAAAATCCAAACTAAAATTCTATAAAATCACAATTTTTGTTGCCATTTTGTTGCCCTAACGATTTTAAATTGATCATAAGGCATTATATCACAAAGCAATAGGATAATTTTACATTATCCCTCCTAAGGAAAAGGTCAGCCGTTCGAATCGGCTCGGGGGTACCATTGACGCATCGGGGTGTTCAAATCTCCCGAAAGGCGCATGAATAGAGGTGTTTTGCCAGTTCGAAATACCTTACCATCCCAAAAAACACTATTTGGGAAAATAATGGATTGTATTTGCTCCTTAATCTTTATATCCATAGTATTTAGCCACCAATCACCAAAGTTCGAACTAAAGAGCTTAAACTTGTTTATAAGTATCTTAATCTCTATATCCTCAAGCTTATTTGCTTCCAGTTTAGCTTCATAAGATAGAAGATTTTCATCGATTTCTTTCATCTTTACCTTTGCATCATCTTCACCAAGAGTTCCATCTAACATAAAATCAAGAAGTCTATTTTTCCGTTGCTTTTCTCTTTGCATCTCACCCTTGATTTGTTTAATCAGTTGTTGTTGCCTTTTCTTCTGTGAGTCAAATTCAGAGGTTATTGAAGCAATAGTTGCTTTTAATGCATTATCTCTCAAGATCATATCGTTTAGTAGACAGTAGAACTTTTCTTCTAATTCTGCTTTTGGTGTTCTAATAGAACAATTCTTCTTACTGCTACAATGATAATAGGCATATTTTGATCCACCACCACCAGTAGATTTACTTCCAGTAATCCTTTCTCCACATAAACCACAGCGTAGTATTTTTTTTAAAGGAAATTCAGAATTATTACTACTTTTATTTATCCCACCTTTTCGCCTAGCAAGCATGATTTTTTGAACTTTATAAAACTGACTTTTTGTAATAATGGGTTCGTGAATAGCATCGATCAAATTTGGAAACCAGGATACTTTCAATTTTCCCATGTATAAGACATTATTTAGCATTTTAGTCAGTTTATCCTTTTTCAAATTGGGTAATCCCATTGCTTGTAACTCTCGACGTATCTCTTCTTTCGAATAAGTATTAGTTTCAGCCATTTCAAAAGCCTTCTGGACATATATTGCATTCTCAGTATCTATAGCAATGATTGAATGTCCTTTTTCTTTAACTCTTTTGTATCCCAATGGAGCTTTCCAGCACCATCTACCATCTTTACAAGCTTGTTGCATTACCGCTATTGTTCTCTCAGATTTCTGATCATTTTCAAATTGTGCAAATGAAGCAGTCATATTTCTACTAAGCTTACCAACAGCATTTAAGTCATTTGGTTCTGTAACAGAATGAATCATTATTCCCATCTTACTTAATCGTAACTCAAGACTTTTGAAATCATAGAGTTCTCTAGATAACCTATCCAGCTTCCACACAACTAACCCGGTAACATGACCTACATTTGACTTCATGTATTTAAGCATCTTTTGAAGTTCTGTTCTATCCTGTGTTTTTGCACTCTCTCCACTTTCTATAAATATCTTTCCCAAAACAAATCCAGATTTTTCAATGAATTTTTTGCTAGCCTGTTCTTGTTGATGCAAACTATAACCTGTTTCTGCTTGCTCTTTTGAGGATACTCTGCAATATATTAACGTTTCCATTGTTAAGATTTGTTTGTACTATTACTGGTTTTATCTAAAATATCAAAGAAAAGAATTGTTAATTCTCTTATACTTTCAACACATATCTTGAATTCTTCTTCATTAAATTCTTCTAGTGGATAATATTTGCGTAATTCTTCGTCTGTAAGAAACTGATTCCTGTTTTCATGAGTTGAGTAGAGACGAGAAGCCAGTTCTTCTATTATATTAGTTATAATCTCTGAAAATGGAATAGAATTCTTAGCTAAGGGTAAAGGACGATATAATCTTTGTGCATAGGATCGACTAAATGACTTTATTCCTCCACCAAGAGAAACAATGACTCTACTTGTTTTACTAACAATTGTCTCTTCTATTATTCTTGTAAAATCATAATTGATAATTACCGAGTCATCTATTAATCCAGGTCCCATTTCTAGTTTATTTAGTTCCCTAATTATGATAATAGACAAAAGCTGAGAAAAAGATATCTTAGATACATTCCCATAGGTTCTAATTACTTCATTGTTATTTATTATATGATTTATAAGCCTTAAAGATAGTACTGACTTATTGTAGATATTTTCCATTAATACCTCTAAACTAATTCACTAGCGATCATTTCTGCTTGTTTCAGCACGGTTTTAGTAGCGAGCTTTTTCATATCTGGCGGATAACCGAACTTACATAGTGCTCTTTTTACTATAACTTTAAGTCTAGCTATTACATTTTCCTTAATCATCAACTCTCACTACATATTTGTTTAATAGTTTCATAAATCCATACAGTTGAAGCCTGAGTGTCTTTCAGTATCTTCGAATACATACAGGGATCAATGTGCTTTCTTATCTTTCGGATTACTACAGGCTTTATACGTTCTTTACCTAAAGTTTTTATAGACTGAACTAATAGAGAACTTTCTTTATATTTAAACCCTATGTCTTTCAAAACTGAATTCTTAAACTCCAAAATTGTACCAAGGATGTCATAGCTTTTATTTGGTCCATCGCTTAAATAGATATACCTGCTCTCTATCTGTGTAGATAATCCAAACATGTTTAAAGCACTATCTCCCGATATCTCTATCCGCCAATTAAATTTCCTTGCGAATGCTCTGGCTATCTGATCAATGTCAGGACTTAGTTCTTGATTAAGAAATTCACTATATTTGGGGTAATCGTATATACCTCTATATACTCTTCTGATTTTACCTTTTCTTACTAAATCGGATAATGTACTATCAGCTTCTTGACGAGTAAATCTATTCATCAAATCATGTGATGAAAACACCCAACCCCTACGATGTCCAGCTATAAAGTATAGTACTTCTTCATAAAGTTTCATTCATAATCTCCATGTACTAATTCCCAGAAAAATTAACATGTTTTTCTGGAAAAGCTACTTATAATGTTATCTTCATTTCTCACTCATTAACTTTGATAATAAGGCGGAGGCAAGTGGACACTATCAGAACTTTTTTTACCATCCTCTATTCTATTTGCATCATCACCATTTACCGCTCATGTATGAGCAGTAAATAACTTTGTCGATCATATTTTGCATTTTATAAGCTACAAGATATCATTAAGCTATATTTTTTCGATAACTTCCCAATAGCCACCTTTATCTGGCCCTACTCTTTTTATTAATCCCCTATCTTGTAGTACCCTTAAATTATATTTAACACCATCCTCTGTAATATTATCTAACTTTTCTGATATTTCTTTTCTGCTTGCTTTAGGATATTTTATCAAGAAATCTATAATCTCTTGTTGTTTCTGGGTAGTTTTCTGGGTAGTTTTCTGGGTAGTTTTCTGGGTAGTTTTCTGGGTAGTTTTCTGGGTAGTCATCTTGAGATCTACATAATCCAACCGGCTAATATAGATTGGTATATCATCCACATAGGTGCTCCATCCTTTGAATATCTTGTCAAAGCCATAACCAGCAGTTTCTGCAAGTTTGATAACTCTGAACATCTTGGCTATCAAAGGATTGCGTGGCTGTGAAATATCTGCTTTTCGTAGATCATTAAGATCTTTGGGTAATCCACCCGGATTATAGAATTCTATATGATCAAGGAAAATCCGGATGCGTGGCTTAGAAGTACTAAAATAATCTGCATGCATCAACATGTTTACCAATGCTTCTCGAAGTGCTTGCACATGAGGTTGTTCTTCAGTTGCCATTCCTTCAGCTGTCATTTTAAAAGGAATATCTATTTTTTGCAGTAACCTGGGATAAATAGCGAAATAATACTCAAAGATGTTCTGCTGCTGATCTAATCTGAAGCTATATCTCTCTTCAGCATCATCCAAAGATGTACCTGGTATCTCTAAGTAATCTATCCTGAAGTCTGCAATCATCTCTTCGATTTTCTCTGCTTGCCCAAAGAAAAGCAGTCCGGCAACTGTTACTTTACCTTCTTTTATAACCTGTAGTTTCTGTAGCAAATCATCATCAGATATTAAGTTGTAAGGATGGGAAGGATTAGTTGTAGCAAGATAATTTCTATAGCGTTCGATTGATCTCTGATCGAGAGCATCAGGAGCATTAGTGGTAAGTTCACGATCTTTTGTACCGAATGCTTGATCCCGATACATAGCATCAATTTCTGCTTGTGTAGCTCTCTGATCTCCACTGGCAGTTCTGATGAATGTGTTCTTAACATTGTTGTAATAAACAGGCTTTTGAGCTGAAACACGGATGTAGAAAGCCAATACTGTTTTGCTTTCAATCTCATATTTCCTACAGATCGGATCGATCCTTACATTGAATTTCTGGTTCGATCTTAAGGTAGTGATAAAGCTTTGCTCGATCTTTTCCGGATCTACTACGCCGTATATTGTATACTTTTCTTTTTGTTGAAAGACACCAAATACTAACCAGCCACCACCTGTATTGGCAAACGCACTTACTGTTTCCCAGCTATTTTTGGGAATCGATTTTTCTGCCTTCTTTACTTCGAAGTCATCCCACTCGATGTCTTGCAATCGTTTGATCAGATCTTCTTTTGTCATATTAATCTCCTATATCAATCCAACCGTCAATCTACTATTCAAATCGTCAATCTTTCTAATTATATTTATTACAGTATCTTGGATTTCTACTTATCCACTTTGGTGGGCCCAAGTGGACACTATCAGAACTTTATTTATGAATCCAAGTGATAAAATATTATCAACGATTCATTTAGCTGAAAATGTGTAAAACAGGTCATAATTAATTGATCTTTATTCTTCCCCAATTACATAACGGTTACATATGTAATGTTATTGTATTACATAGAGTTAGTAAACTATTACGAAATTTATCAAGATTATAGTTACATAAGCCGGTTAAGCTTATTTCTAAGAACTTTTCATAATGAAATTAAGATCAGGATCAAGCCCAAAAAGGGAGATAGGCTGCATGTTTTCTAGATTTGCTCTTAGGATCTGCGTCTATTATCAATTTAGATATTAGTGCATCTTTAATAATTCTGGAAGCCATGGGATAGTTTTTATCTGAGATTTTAAAACGTTCTCGAATAGATTTATTTGTCATTTGCTCTCTTTGTACGTATTTTAAGCAAGCATGTTGATAACAAGCCCTTATTCGATCTTCTTTAGACATTTTAGATAATTCTTTGTATGAGTATAAAATTACTTTTGTAGCATTTTCTTCCCGAATAAATTCTGGAGCAGGTAATTGATATAATTCTACGTTAAATATAACCCTATCAACACCAGAACCACGTTCTTCACAAATTTTGATTCTACGGAGAAAAGATGCAATAGCTTCATTACGTGATTGTGGTGCAGCATCAATAAATCGGTGAATATCAATAAGTGGAGTACCAGGATTAGTAATTTCTATTCGGTTATTAAAAATCTCAATCATCACGCTGGTTCCAGTTATAGTAAAATCCTGGTGAATAATTGCATTTGCTACTAATTCTCGAATCGCTACTTCCGGATAAATTTTTGATTCTTCTCTAAAAATTTTTGTGATTGTTTCATTTGTAGGAAGCTGGGAAATAATAAAGTTGATTAATCCTTCAAATGCTGAGGCATATCCTTTCTTACCTGTTTGTTCTAATTTTGCATTTAATTTATTAATTCCATCATAGACTATGACTCGGACGGCCTTTCGATTAATTCTGTCAAACTCATTAAGATTCTTCGCAAATAATAGTGCTCCTAGGTTTGTTATAGAGTAATAATCATCTGAATTTTGAATAATAAACTTCTCATCTTTCATCTTGTGGATTATCCCATCCTTTGACTCCGGAAGTGGCTGTTTTAACAGCCTGAAGTAGTTATCGAAGTCTAAAAAGCGAATAATTTCTTCTTTTGTACAATTATGTTTAGCTAAGCCAGATTCAAAGTTAATATTTGCAGTTTTGGAAATCATTGTAGCTACTTCTTGCCGTGTCATTTTTCTTGTTTGTCCAGCAGATCTCGTATAGCAATGATATATGTCCTTACCTCTCATATGCACAGGCCTAAACTGACTTGAAGGAACATATACAGCAAGAAATGATTGTTTTTTGTATTCTAATATAGAATGTTTTATAATGATTGGTGGTTGTAATGATTCTCGGGAGATATTACCAATTTTTTTTATAATTTCTTTGCATTCATCGCTACCTATTCCTGTATATTTTCCTGAATCGTTAAACCCAAAAACCATGAAGCCACCGTTATCAAGATTAGAAAATGCCGAAATATGTTGTGACAGTCGTTGCGTATTAGGTGATAAATTTTCTTTCCAATCCAACTCATTTAACTCGGTTGGCACACTATCAAGACTCTTGTTCAGCAACTCTAAACATCTCTTTTCCCAACTCTTCATTCGACCTCCAGTTACATAACAGTTACATAGGTATTACCAATGTATAACATAGACTTAGCAACCTACTAGTAATTTAACCCGGCTTAGAGTTACATAAGCCAGTTATGTTTATATCACGCTCCATCACACTCCCCTCAACTTCGCATAACCCGCCATAAATTTCTTCATCTCTCTACCAAATTTCACTGTAAGCTTCGCTGACTCTCCTGCCCCGGCAATGTATACGATTTCACCTTCACCAAACTTATCATGGAAGACGTGCTGGCTAACATGGAAGCTGGTAAGGATGCCTTCTTCCGTTGGTTGTGTTTCCGGCTTTGGTGCAGAGATAGTGGAAAACAAATCCATCTGGTGTTTATCTTCTTTCTTCGATTCTGGTTTGGTTTTGGTAAGATCGATACTCTTACGCACAAATTTCGGCTGTTCTGCTTTCTTTTTACTCTTTCCTTTCTTATGCAATCCCTGCTTTTCTTCTTCCTCATAAATTTTATGGTTAAGGAGAAGCAGACGCTTTAGCACTTCTTTACGTGCTTCGGGAGAGATTGTATAGCGCACCCGATCATTCTCCGGCAGATAATCCACCTCATAGAAATCATGTTTAAGCTCAATAGCGGGACTATCTTCAGAATCTACGTTCCAACCATACGCTTCCAATACTGCCTCATCCATTTCTTTGTGCAGTTGGCGCAGTTTGATGATATCTGCAATTGCTTCTTCCATTGTGCAAGTACCTGGAGTTTTCTGCAGATGATTCCACAGATAGACAGTGTCTTTGCCGAACTTTTTCTCCAGCTCTTTTCTATTCTCAATTTGGCTACTGGCTATTTCGCTTGTTAGCTTTGCATTATGAAACTGATTATAGGTTTTGGTAAGCCCCAACAACAACTTTTGCATTAACTGACGGCGGAACTCGTTATATTCCTCGCCGATTTGTTCCAGATTGGATTTTGTTTCTGCTAAAAGGGGGTTTGGAAAAGGGAAAGTTTCAAATGCATCTGTATTTGTATAACTTAAAGTAGAGCTACCAAGTGTTGAGCAATTTCTCCATGCCCAGATGGAATGAATAGAAGATTGGATGATAGAAAACTTGTAAAATTGATCAAACAATATAACACCAACCGAATTTGAAAAAATACAATGCTTTGAAAAAATAGAAAAATTTAAAAACTTACTTGAAAGAGCGGTTACAATAACAAATTCTGCATTTGCTATATTATTATATAATTCTGGTCTTAGCCTTTCAAACAACCACCATTTTTCTCTTAACTTTTTGTCTTTACTATTATCTCTGATTGGTTTTACTCTTTTTTTCACAATTTCTAAAGCTTGCCGATAACTACTCGCAATACTTAAATCATAACTCCAAAAATTGATAACATAACAGTCTGTAGAAAATTGATAATCATTATTTAAGGTTTTTCCAATTAAAAATTTGAAAATTATTTTTTTATTCTTCTTTTCTAGCAATAATGATTTGGCTTCTTGTTTTGAAATAAGAAATCCATCTCCGTTTACAGAAGTTCCTTTATAGCTGATACCCTTATTCTGATTTAAAGAAAAAGGTTTGATACTTAAAGAATTATCTAAATAAGAACTAATATAATTCTCCTTATTATTATCTAAAATTCTAAGTTTCTTATAATTTCCATGAGTTATTGCTATAAGAGAGACCTGAACTGCAGCTTTTCCTGGCCACTTTATTGATTTGATTGCAAAATTTATTAGGCCATCATTATCTAAAATATAATCCAAACTTCCCTCGCGTGTATCACCTTGAGAAATGGTTTGGGTAGATATTAATCCTAAAAACCCAACATCAGAAATTAGATTGAAGTCTCTTCTAACAAAGTATGCGACATAATCACATTGCCCTCCAGTCCCTTCATATTGATTATGTAAATAACTCAGTAGATAAGATCCAAAGTTTCCACTTATTTTAGCACCACCCAGATATGGCGGATTTCCCAGAATACAATCAAAACCGCCTTCGTTAAACACTTCCGGGAATTCCAAAAACCAGTGGAAGAAGCGTTTCTCTTGAGCAAATGCCATAGCTTGGGCAACAGCTTGTCCTACCACTTGCTTGCCTTGCAGATAGCTTCTGTATTCGGCATCAGTGACAATCTTGCGATAGTTTTCATTCGTTTTGGGAATAAAAAACTGGGCTGTCATAATATCCGCCTGCAGTTTCAGATTCCAATAATTCTGCCCGGAGGTAATTTCTTTGTATTTTTTTCGTTTGGCTTCAATTTGTTCGGGAGTATGTTCCAGCATCTGGTCCAGTTCATGGAATATGTTAGTAATATCGGTAACACCCTTATTAATCATAATTTCATTGTAACGTTTCAACTTCTCAGCATAATTGCGTTCGGTTTTATTTCTATCCCGCAGTTCTTTGCAGATGTCTTTATCATCACCTAGCAACTTTTTAAAGGCTTCATCGGGAATACCGTTTTGCAGTTCTTCTTTATGTGCTAATCCTACAATAGCATCACCGCATTTAATGTGATGATCCAGGAAATTGAGCGGTTCACCGGGGTTATGGGCTTCCAGCCAGAGAGCCACTTTTGCCAGTTCCACTGCCAGCGGGTTTTTATCCACACCATAAATGCAATGTTGGATCACATCCCGCACAGCCTGCCGGAAAGCAGAAGGTGATGGTTGATCTTCTCCGGTTCGTACTTTTACCAGATGGTGGGCAATTCTACGGGCAGCATTCAGCAGAATATGACCGCTGCCGCAGGCCACATCGCAAACGGTGATGGAAAGAAGTGCTTTCTCGGGATCAGTTTCTTTCAGTTTATCTTCTATTATATAATCCAAAGAATGCTTTATAAGAGGTTGCACGAGTTCATCAGGTGTGTAATGCGATCCGGAGGAGGAGCGTCCAGTTCCTTTAACAAAACTAAAGGTGATTTTATTTCCCAGGCTTTCCAGAAGCGGATCGTATTCCAGCAAGCCTTCATACACTGAGCCAAATTCTTCCACATTCAGCGATCCGTAGTTCACCCGCATTATCTGCCCGGTATTGGGATTGATGAAAACAGAAAGGTTTTTGAGGCATTCCAGCAGGATTTTGTTATTCAGGTCGCAGTTTTTCAAACTGCCAATTGCATTACTGCCGAAAAGATCTCCAGCCAATGGTTTGATCTCCAATTTCTCACCAAAAGATTCGGTTTCAAACAGGCGGAAAGTGTTCTTTAGACTAATCCAGAGGTCGGAATATTTGGCTTCGGCCAGATAGCGTTTTTCGGAAAGATTGCGGATACGGTTTACACTGTAATATTTGTAATAGATGTCTCGTTTTTCTTTGGGTGTTTCTTTTTCAAAGATCAGATCACGTTCTTCTATCACCATCAGAAAGAGCAATCGGTAGATGAACTTCAATTGATGCTGATAGTATTCCGTTGCAGAAAGGTTACCTTCTATGATTGTCCGCCGCAGTTCATCATTGGCAGGATGAGTCAGAAAGCCATTGGCAATGGATTCAATGGAATGTTCCACAGCATTGCTCAAGCCTTCCCTAATTCGGGAGCCGGAATCCAGGGAATCCTGATGATAACCTTCGATAAGGCTTTCTGAACCTTCTTCTTGTTTGGCAGGCATTCTAGAAGCATGCAGCAAGCGGAACAGAATGGCAAAATCGGTGAAGTGATCTTCATTGAACATCCGTTCCAAATCAAATTCCAGGAAGGAAAGTTTGATTAGACGGCTGCTATCTCGCAAAAGACGGATAGATAGTCCATTTGAGACGATAGCAAAGAGATGTTCGTTCAGGTTGATATATTCCTGCATCAGAGCGTGAGGAGACATACGCGGTCCGCTATCCACCCTCTTTTTATCCAGGCTATCATTAAAACCCATAATGTGAATAGGGAAATTATCCAGGTTAGAAGCATTATGGCTGATAGCGTAGCTTTTGTTATTGATGATTTGAGCAGTACGATAGAGTTGCACGTCATATTCCAAAAGGCTCAGCATTGGCACCATCCAGAAGTTACGGGTTTCGGTAGTTCCAGTTTTAGTATCCGGGATAGATTCGATCTTTCTTTGATAGATGCGCCACATATCCTGTGCATCCGCCCAGGCTTTCACGATCTCGTCTTTTACTTTTCCGGATCCTTCCAGCCAGAAATCTTTAGGCTTCTGCCCCAGAAGTTCTCCCTGTTGGATCTTATCAAGAATATCGGCACTAAGTATGGATCCTTCGATGCGTATGGTCGGGTATTTCATATTTCACCTCCCACAGGAAGTAAAATATACATTCCAAGAATATCCATTGGCAATACCGGATAAACCACCTTAAAGCGTGAACCACCCAATACTTTCCGGAAACGTTCATGTGCTTCTACTAAATGTTGGGAGCGTTCTTCTGCAACACCATCAAATGTTTTTCGTAATTCAGGAATTGCTTCCAATTCACTTTCCAGAAAAGAGCCTTGAGCTTGTCGGGTCACTTGCATCTTAGGTTTGGCAGAGTACAGCATATTCTTGCATTCATCTGCAGAAAGATATTCTCCGCTACCTGCACTGCCTTTATAACCCCACAGAAGCATTTCCTCTGCTACAATCTGGTTCTTACCGCTCTTCTCTTCGATAACGTTTCTTACCCTGAATAATAGAATTGTTGTTTTGATATTCACACTATCCGTCTTGATAACTGAAGTTCTGGCTACTTGAGCTTCTTGTTTATTGGAAAGAGAATCTGCCATCAAGTATTGGCAAAGCTGCTCTACAAACAGGTGATTTCTACCTAGATAGAGATAGCCTTCAGGTGTGGGAGAATGAAAGCATACAGAAAGTTGTTCACCTACGGGAAGTGTGCTTTTGAGAGTTTCAGGAATATTGGTAGTATAAAGATGATATCCTTTTTTGTATGGAGAAATCTGAGCTCCAAATATATCAAGTGCACTTTTCACAAATTCTTCCACAACATCCGGGTTTCCGATAGATTCATCAGCTTCTACCAGATCTTGCTCTATCTCCTGAGCTTTAATAGAATGCTGAGCAAAAATACTGCGAGATAATTTCTCTCGCTGAGCCGCCTTTTCATAAGCATTAGTTGCTTTCAATTCACCTTGTGAGATAGGATCAGTCTCACCAAAATCAAGTTTGAGCTGGAGCCTTTCTTGTACTTGATTGGGATTCAATAATACAGAATGCAGTACTGTATCCATAATTGATTTACTGTCTTCCGGAAAGGGAAGAGAGATACCGATAGATTTTTTTATTTCCCGCACTTTTCTCAGGATCACTTTAAGAACTACACCATCAATAGGATTATCTTTACCATAAAGCATAAAAGCTTTTACTACTTTAGAGCTTTGGCCAAAGCGATCAACCCGACCTTCGCGTTGTTCCAATCGATTAGGATTCCAAGGTAAGTCATAATGCAGAACTGCGGTGAAATAATCCTGCAGATTTATACCTTCACTAAGACAGTCTGTAGCAAATAAAACTCTTTTTTTAGTTTTTCCCATAGAATCAATACGCTGTTTACGTACTTCATCTGGGTCTTCACTTGTTATTACTTGTACATCAATCTTTTTAAAACTTTTTTCTAGTTCAGGTTTAAGTAACTCACCCAGATATTTGGCTGTGGGAATGTACCTACAGAAGATAACCGGATTAAAACCCTGATCTAACCAGTCTTTAATGATTTCCAACGTCCAGACAGCTTTTTTATCATCATTAAGATTCATCATGCTTTCCAAACTGGCTGCAAGGTCATTCATTTTATTAATCTGGCTACGTGACCATTCTGCTTTGGTCATTACATGGTCTGGTACGAAATCACGATCACCACTATAATCTTCATCCAAAATGGGGTTGGCATCATCAAGTTCCAGATCAAGTTCAGATGTGATGTTGCCAATGCGATTCTTTAGCATCATGACACCGGATGCTGGGCTGGACATGACGCCACGGAGTAAACCCAGAGCAGTCCAATAATGCACTCTTCTTCGCCTCTCGGTTACATCATCACTTTTGGTTAGATTCTGGGCAAAATTTAATGCCTCTGTGAAAAAAGCCTGATACTTGGGCGTAAGCTCATAATCAAACTCTCCTGGATCACGTTTAGGAAAAATCGTTTCCTGATCCATCCAATACTCCACGTCCGCCCTTTTGCGCTGGATAAAGTGTTTAGCAATTTCTTGGCGTTCAGTTTGGTTAGCATCCGGAAGATCAAGAGCTTCAAATTTAGGATAAAGTAAACCTAATAAGGATTGGAATTCTTCCGGCTTTCCGCTGTGAGGTGTGGCTGTAAGTAATAGCAGATGCTGATTTTCTTTTCTGGCAATATCTGAAATTAGATGATAACGTTGCTGCTGGCTTCTCGTTGCTCCACTGGGTCGAGCACAAGTATGAGCTTCATCGACTATAATCAATTCAGGGCATTGCTCAATGAAGACCTGCCGTCTGTTATCTGATTTGATGAAATCGATGGAAATAACCTGGAAGGGATAATAATCATAAACACTGGTATCTCCTTGAATTTCCCGATCTAATCTTGCTTGTGTATTAGAACGAATGACCACTGCATCAATCTCGAATTTGTCTTTCAGTTCCTGTTGCCATTGCTCACACAAATGTGGAAGACAAACCACAGCAAAGCGTTTTATCTCTCTACGTTCAATTAGTTCTTTTACTATCAATAAAGCTTCAATTGTTTTTCCTACTCCCACATCATCTGCAATAAGCAACCTAACTGTATCTTGCTTGAGAGCCATGATAAGTGGTACCATTTGATAAGCACGTGGTCGAAATGACAGTTTAGCAAGTGATCGGAATGGACCGGCACCGCTCCGGAAGGATAAACGTGCTGCATCATATAATAGTTTCGCTGAAGATATCGATCCTATATCATCTGAAGTTGGTACAGGAAATTCAGCAGAGTCTATTTTGTCTTCAGGTAATTGTAAAGGTAAATAGATCCCGGTTGCTTCATCCTCTGAACCGCCTAAAGGTTTAATCCTCAATAAATTTTCATTTTCTGATGGTTGAACTACCCATTCTCTTCCACGAGTTTTTATAAGTGTTCCCGGACTGAATTTCATTATCTTACCTTCTTAAAAATATCTGGTCGATTACTAGTTATCTGAGTAAGATCATCCAAGTAGTAATATACAAATACTTGCTGACCTCGGTTACGGATAGCTTCTCTTAGCTCTTTATCTTTCTGCTTAATAGCTGGTTTGTCATGAGGTGTACCATCACAGAATACCCAGATATCTGGTTCATAGAAGAAATCCGGTTGTACATAAATACCCTCTACTCTTTTCTGAGCTGAATCCGGTAATTTAAGTCCATTATCATATAGATATTTCAGGAATTTCTTTTCTGTGTCAGAATTGGGGTCCATAGATCGCATGAGAGTCTGAAATTGTTCTTCGTAACTTTTCCCACTGATATTTGCCAATTCCATTTGGCAGGACATGAGTTTTTCCAAAGCATCTTTAATAAGGAACCTGTCTATCCTGAGATGATCTCTTTGGTTGTAATAACTAAGTAGGTCAGAATAAGAAGCAGGTTCATCGTAATCCTCATCATCATAACGCAGCAATTTATATGCTTCTTTTATTACATCTAGGAAGAGATCCTTATTTTCCACAAATTGCGACAGAATTCCTAAGCTACCCTCAGATGCTTCATAGAGGAACATATTGGGCATTTTAGGATCACCCATCTGACATACACCTATCTCATTAGATTCTACTTGGAAGACACTTTCAATAGCTCTTTTGAGAGCATACTGCATAGTTACAACACCATCAGGTTCCAAAGCCAGGGATTTGATAGGTTGAATATATAAAGCATCTGCAGTGTCTGTAGTATAAAGTTGAACTCGTTTGATCTCTTCGCTTTGCTCTTCCTGATTACTTTTCTTCCATCGACCAGTTGTTAGCCCAATTGGAAAACCTTCTTCTTTACTAATTCGCCATTTGGTGTTTATTTGTACTAATTGTGCTGCTGGTATGTATTGTAATCTCAGAAAATATTCATTATCCGATTTCATAATAGCAGAAATTATGGAATCGATACCACCTGGTACCGAGAAATAAGTTTCGTTTTCAAAGCCTGTTGATACCCTTTCTTCTTCTTCACAAGAAATTCGTTCCACTTCCTCTGATTTTGATTCAGACATCTCCAGCAAGTTGGCAAAAATCTTTTTACTGCTATTGTCATCCAGCGCGACATTACTGAAAGGGCATATGTCTCTATCAAACTCTTCTCCAGATAAGAAATATCCTGAGTTCACACTTATCTTGGCTTTTTGCATCCGTTCAGTCATCTCTTGAATTACAAGCTGTTCAATTCGATATTTAGCGCCATTGTGATATACAATATTGCGTGGACCGAATTCGCGTAGAGCTATAAAGCGAGGACGTGAGATAAACTCTCCTGAGTTACCAACAGGGATAAAAACCCGAAGAGGTAATCTTGTGAAATTGTATCCTGGCAAGAATCCCTCAGAGGCAAAATAGCGATATGGATAAAATTCAGATAATTGATGACTACCTTTCATACTATTATTTTTTAACAGTTCTCGTTGTCTATCTGCCTGGTATAATTCTCGGTAAGCATTCTTTTTCTCAATACTATGGTCCTTATAGCGTCCTGATTTGATAATTGATTGGGCATTGGTTAATTGCGTCATAGCAGATCGATAGAGCTTTCTCCACCTATCCAGGCTTAAATTCAAGTTATTACCAAACGAATCTATCTGCAGATTGATCCATTGTTCGTTGAACCATTTTAGATCAATCAGGTGTGTGCGTTTAAAATCTTTCAAGACATTATCGAAGTCATTGATTATGTTCCTTCGGTTGTTTACCGTAAGCTTGGTTGCTTCGATAACATTGTCCATTAATGGTAATTCAATAATATTTTCTTCATCAATCAAATCTGATATTGATCTATCAATTTGCGGTAAGCCAATTTCTGCTAAATATATTGCATTTAGATGAGTGCGAAGAAGTTCTTCATTACACAAATCAATGTTTGGAGGAGCTACTACTCCAGCCACCATATCTCGTGAGTTCTTAAAATAATGTCTGTCGTGAGGAGAAAAGCCGGAACAATAGGTGAAGATAAAAGCAGCCTGACCACTACGGCCAGCACGTCCGCTTCTCTGAGCATAATTGGCAGGATTAGGAGGTACATTGCGCATGTGAACGACATTTAAACTTGATATGTCGATACCTAATTCCATTGTTGGAGAGCAGAATAGTGCACTTATCAGCCCTTCTCTAAATTGTTCTTCCCGTTCCTTTCGGTCTTCATTTCCTATCTGACCTGTATGTTCAGATGCCTTATACTCCTTTAATTTATTGAAGTCTGTTTTGTACACATTTTGAAAATATTTATTCGGGCGAGGTTCTACCATTTTATAAGATCTATTCTTAACAGCATCTGGAGTTAAAGATTCTTCATCTCCTAATTTCCATAAGATCTGATCAATGCGGAGCTGATAGATTTTGGCTGGTTCTCCTTTTTTGTTTTGTGCTGGGAATGATGCTATCCAACCTGCATTTTCAAGTAAGTCCATAAGAGGTCTGATCATTTCCAAATATTCGTCTGCACTAAGTTTGTAATCGGAAAATTCTGCTAGAGTTTCTCTGAGATACTTACCCAAAGCACTTTGAGGTCCAATACTCGCTGAGTACATATTAGAGCGAGAATTTATGGTTTCGAAACGTAAAAAGTACGGTTCCTGTATCTTCTCATTGGCATCAAAATTCCAAGTAATCAGGAGTTTGTCGTTCAGATTTTTACGCTTTTTTTGAATCTGATCAGGTGAAAGATAATCTTGGCTATGAATAGCATAAGAGCGTCGAAAATAATCAAGGACTTGAAAAACAATTTTGATTCGAGATTCAGACTTCATATCACTAAAATGTGGTACTTGTTGCCAATACTTCTCTAAAGAGCAGTTCTCTTCAAGATATTTGTAATCAATCCTTAGAAGAGAGCTTTGCTCTAAATTTGGCAATATTACTCGCCAACCTCGACGCAGATCATATAAAGCTCTATAGGTAATATAATCCTGTAAAGCTTGTGCATTATCTTTTTTATTTGAAGGGAAATCCGAAGGATATCGCGCATACTCTTCCTGCTGCAAACTTAATGCATCAAAAATTTCTTGGCTTAGATTAGAATGATCAAGATAGTGATTTTTATTCTTATCCAAGGCATGGTATATAGCTGATCTTATTCGGATTACTCTCATAAAATCATTGAAATGTCCAGTCTGTAAAGACGCATCTTGACGATTATCTGTAAAACTGAGCACTTTTTGATCTTCAAGCTTAGAACCGATTTGTCCAAGCTGCTTTAAGATGGAGAAAGTGGTAATTGTGGTAGAAGTGCTTCTTCCTTCACTACCAAGTTTGGTAAGCTTAGTAGAGTCGCTGGTTTTGGGATCGTATATTGTACCACTAGTAGGATCAAATAAAAGTTTTGCACTCATAAACCAGCCAGAATATTTCATTTCATCGCTGAAGGAATAGTTACCATATTCATCATAAGTTATTCTTTGGGGTACACGATTCTCATATTTTTTTGTAGGAGATATGCTGCCAGTCGCTGAATACTTTAACCATGCATCAGGTAGTTTTTCTAAATCTATATCCGGATCCCAAATGTCATCATACGGGATAAGATAGCCTGCAGAAGTTTCTTCTTCCTCTTCTCCTAATTCTCTGAAACTTCTTGGAAATAACTTCTCCGAACTACTATTGAGAGATACACAGAAAAACTCATATCCAGAAACACGACTAAATACAACCGGGATTAGTGGTTTTTTATCTTCATCTTTGCCTTTGAAAACTCCTGCTTCCAGAGTAATAATCTGCTTCTCGTCCTTATCTAAGGTAACATAAACTGAGCCGGTTTGCGAGATGAATTGATGAAGCTTAAAAGGAAGTAACGGTATTTGGTCTTTCCCAGATCTTAGTGCATTAATATTCGAAATCCATTGAAGCATACTAGTTAACTTTTTTGCACAAATATCTTCATTCAAATTAACATATGCTCGCAATTCCTGGTTGATCTCAGAAAAGTTTAAAGGTTTATTTCTGATCAGCATCCCTTCCTTCTCAGTGAGAGCAATAGAGTTTTCCAACCAGATTGCCAATGGATGTTTAATCAGTTCATTTTCCGGTGCCTGTGTGTTTATATCATTATCGAAGCTATCTATTAAATCTGTTTTGTTCGGGATTTGTTCTATTTCTGATAATGATCGAGACAAAGATTCATTAACAATCTGCTCCGTTTTGAATTGGATTCCAAACAAGGTGGATGCTACTTCCGCTACTTTTTTTTTCTGATCTGCAATCGAGCCACCAGAAATCATTGTGGCTGATGTTCCTATACAGATTACTTTTTGATTGGTTTTAGCCTTAATACGTCTAATTAACATAGCCACATCAGAGCCTTGTCGTCCTCGATAAGTATGCAGTTCGTCAAAAACTAGATATCGTAATGAACCATAAATTGATTCGCGGAGTGTTTTTTCTTTAGATCTCGTAAGAATTAGTTCTAACATCATATAATTTGTTAATAATATATCTGGAGGATTTTCTTTTATCTCATCACGATCCTCCTGAGATTCCTGCCCAGTATATTGTGCAAAGGTTATAGGAAATGCTTTCCCAGAATCTTCATATGTCTTTTTGTATTTAGAAAGTTCTTTTGATTGGGAGTTGATTAGGGCATTCATTGGATAAACTATTATTGCTTTAATACTTTGAGATTTCTCAGGTAGTTCAAAGAGATGATTGAATATCGTACCAATATAAATGAGGGATTTTCCAGAACCAGTGCCAGAGGTAACTACAAAATCACGACCTGAGCATCCTAATTTTATTGCTTCAACTTGATGCTGATAAAGATTGTATCCCTTGAAAACAGATATCAACTCATTGTGAACTACTTCATCTTGTACTAATTGATCAATGCTTTCTCCATATTTATAAGCCGGATTAAATTGGATAAGTGGTTCTGGCCATAATGTGCCTTGCGAGATTTCTCGATCTACAACTTCTTTAATGCGAGGATTATTGATATGTATAAAACTTTCAACATAAGATTTGTAGTCATTAACTATTGCCTTCTGTGTTTGAAAAATATTCTTCATAGAACCTCTTGGGATTCAGATTTGCATAAATCGTGAAAAAATTTGACTATTGTCAATTAAGTGTCAAGAAGATTAGTATTTTTTAGTGTATAATAATACTAATATTTTATATATCTATAGAAAGTTCCTTTGGATATCCCAAGTTGTTTACAGATATCCTTAACGGACACTGTTTTCTTGTCATATAAAGTCTGAGCTATTTCAATCTTAGCTTTATCCATCTTCTTAGGCCGTCCGCCAAGCCTTCCGTTTGATCGAGCAGCAGCAAGACTTGCATTTTTTCTCTCTCTTATGATCTCCCTTTCAAACTCGGCTAGGGCTCCAAAAATATGGAATTTAAGTTACTGCCATTAGTGGTAGTATCTATGTTCTCCTGAAGAGATTTAAAGCCTATCCCTTGTTCATTTAGATCAGACACGACTTGGATTAAATGTTTCTGCGATCTTCCTAATCGATCTAACTTCCAGACCACAAGCATATCTCCTTTCCTCAGATGATCCAAAGCTTTCTTGAGTTCCACTTGTTCTGCTTTTGCACCAATGGCAACGTCTGAGAATATCTTCTCACATCCTGCTGTCTTAAGTGCATCAACCTGCATGTCCAAATTTTGATCTGTGGTTGATACTCGTGCGTAACCTATTAACATAAATCCTCCTTTGTAAGAGAAGTTATAGGCTAATAAACCAGCAATGTTGTCAAGTTTTCATATATTGTTTTTTGCTTGCATACACCTATTTTTTCAAAAGAATTTGACCTTCATCTGTAATTGTTAGACTGCTCTTTTACCACTTGATATATCTATAAAACGTTCCCTTCGATATTCCAAGTTGCTTACATATGTTTTTCACAGTAGTTTTTTTAGCATCAAATAGCGCTTGTGCTATCTCGATCTTAGCCTTGTCCATCTTCCGGGGTCTTCCACCAAGCCGACCCCTAGCTCTTGCTGCCTTCAGGCCTGCATTAGTTCTTTCCATTATGATCTCCCTTTCAAACTCAGCTAGAGCTCCAAAGATATGGAATATAAGTTTGCCGCCGTTAGTGGTAGTGTCTATGTTCTCCTGAAGAGATTTAAAGCCTATGTCCTGTTCATTTAGATCTGATACAACCTGGATAAGATGCTTCAGTGATCTACCCAACCTGTCAAGCTTCCAGACAACCAGGACATCCTCTTTACGCAGTTGCTCCATAGCTTTTTTTAGTTCAACTCTTTCTGTTTTTGCGCCACTGGCAACGTCAGAGAATATCTTCTCACATCCTGCTACCTTAAGTGCATCAACCTGCATGTCCAGGTTTTGATCTATTGTTGAGACTCTTGCATAACCTATTAGCATATTCCCTATCCTTCTATATTCCTGAAAGCAGTGTCTAATAAGTCATCTTTTGTGTCAAGTTATTATACTATGTTTTTTATACGAGTTTTTATACTATTAATTGATAGATATAGGTGCTTTTGAAGTCTTAGCGTAAAGAGTCTAATAAACGAACGTTTTTGAGACTGCAATAATATATTCATGCGATCTTCACATTATGTGTTCATAACGATTATATGTGCCTTATATTTATAAATAAATCAAGATATGAAGATTTACACGGATGAGAAATTATCATTTACCCATAGCGTGATATGGAAGCCATGAGACATTCTCACAAGATGGAGCGAAGCGGAATGTTGATTAATGTCTCGCGTGTGCTGTGAAATTAACTGACACGCCTGTTAGCTGCATTTTTCATTTCAATAGTAAACATTTCTTAACTGCTTCGATTTTGCCATTCACATTTAGCTTGTAAAGATAAACTCCTG
>Ga0307990_1000978_pt1 | contig 24384 bp, 40 predicted proteins | sample EllFjometagen129_FD_203168 | JGI IMG/M metagenome (GOLD analysis project Ga0307990, IMG submission 203168) | Marine microbial communities from Ellis Fjord, Antarctic Ocean - #129 | ecosystem: Environmental > Aquatic > Marine > Unclassified | place: Southern Ocean | collected 2014-10-08
GGAAAAAACTTTATCTGGAAGAGAATCAAAAAAAGTCTTAAAAATAGGTGATAAGTGCCGGGCAAGGATAATTGCCACAAGCTATAAAGACCCTACAAATCCAAAACTTGGTTTAACAATGAGACAAGCAGGTCTTGGAAAACTTGAATGGATAGAAGAAAAGTTTGAACAAAAAAAAATAATTAAAAAAACTGGAAATAAATCTAAAAATAAAAGGAAATAAAAATGCCTAAAAAAGTATGTAAAAAATGTAAAATTTTCGTGAAAGGAAATAGCTGCCCGATATGCAAAGGCAATCAATTTACTACAACATGGCGTGGTCGTATAAATATACTTGATGCTAATAAATCAATGATTGCTAAAAAAGTTGAAATAAAAGAAAAAGGGGAGTATGTTATTAAGGTAAGGTGAATTTTATGGAAATAATTGAAAAAAAAGAACATTTATTATTATCAAGAACTGAGATTATAGCAAAAGATAGTTATACTGGGGCAACACCCTCAAGAGGCTCTATTAAGGAAAGGTTAACCAATGCATTGAAAGCAAATAAAGAGCTTCTTATTATAAAGCATATTTATCCAAAATTTGGATTTGGAACTGCAAAGATAATTGCTTACTTATATTCAAATAAGAAAGACATGGAAAGAATTGAGCCAGAATATGCATTTAAGAAAGGAGTTTCTAAGAAAGAAGAAGAGAAAAAAACAGAAGATAAGAAACAGGATAAGCCAAAAGCTGAAGAAAAGAAAGAAGAAGTGAAACCAGAACAAGATAAAGAAAAACCTGTTGAACAGAAGAAACCAGAACAAAAACAGGATAATAAAGATTCAAAACCAGAAACTAAGGAATAAAAATGGCTAAAAAGAAAAAGAAACCAAAGAAAGCAGTTGATATCAAATCCCTTTATTCAGTAGAAGGTGGAGCACTTAAGAGAAATGCAAACTTTTGCCCTAAATGCGGGCCAGGGGTCTTCCTTGCAAAGCACAAGAATAGATTAAGCTGTGGAAAGTGTGGGTATACTGAGTTCATAAAGAAATCTGAGCAGAAATAGATTATTCTTATATCCTTTTAATATGCTTACTATATTTATCCTCTTGGTCTTTCAATAAATTTTCTAAAAATATATGGGGCTCCAAAGTATTTGACAAAGTGTGACAAAGAAACTGTTTCATAAGTATTTTCATACCTGCCTGAAAAAATATTTTTATTTAATGAATTAATTATTCTCCTTCCTGACGTTAAGTCAATGTATGATTTTATCCTTCCAGTGCCTATAGCATATAATGCACCAGGTTTTCTTGCATGATTGTCAGTGTCTGTAACAATTGGATTGTTATACCCTTCATAATACAATTTTTGTGATAGTTTGATAACATCTTTATTTACATCCCCGTCAAGGAGAATTTTTCTTAACCAAGAAATGCAATACCCATTCCATTCCAAAGCAATCTGACCATTATATTCCTTACATACTTTTATTATTTCTCCTTCAGCCCCTTTTGAGATTTTTTTTCTGAAGTTATCCTTGTTTGCGAGCGGATGATCAAATATAACAAATGCACCTTGTTCAAGAGCAGAATCAATCATATTTCTTATTGGCTGATATGGTTTAATATTATTTGTATCAGCACCAATAGTAATAATATGAAAATTATCACTTGTGTTTAGTTCTGATGCTTTGAGTATATAAAATTGTTTTCCTTCTTTTTCTATTCTTACTGCAAGACTGTCTGAATCAACTATGTACCCCTTATTAGACTTAGATAATTTATCACCCTCACTTTTTACATCAGAAAAAGCAGTTCCATCAAGATATTCTAATGCAATAACATTTAATTTATTTTTTTCCATTGTTTGGATTATATCTTCCAGCCCATATGCCTTAAAATAAGGGTGTGTATGCAATTCTATCTCTGATTTAATTTTACAATCTCCCATAGAATAATAAAAATATAAAGTTTTTATAAACCTTTTGGTTTTTACTACTATAGAATTAATAAAATAGTAGACTAACTCTCACTCTTTTGATTATCTAATCTTTGAAATACAAGAAGATCTTCTGTTGTAAGCTTTTTTCCTTTTTTAATTTTTTCCTCAACATCAACTTGTTTTTCCTTTATTATCTTCTCTTCTTTTTGTTTTTTCTCTTTCTTCGTTTTTTCCTTTGATAATCCTAAACTTTTGTTTAATTCATTAATCTGAACAAGTTTTATCTTTAGCAAATTGTTAGTATTTGATAGTTCCTTTTTAAATTCAAAGAATTTTTTATAAGCAGAATCTTCCATTTTTTTTAAGTCATCAACATCATTCAATGATTTCATCATTTCTTCATGCTTTTTCTGGCTTTCATCAGCATTGATTTTAATATTTTTGTGAGCCTCATCAGCATCTTTTTTCAGTTTATCAATTTCCTTGGAGAGTGAATTAGACTTTTGCCAGACTCCACTAACTTTTTCTGATCCTTTGTATTGTTTTTTCTTGAGTTTTATCTCTTTCATAAGTTTCTGTTCTTTATCAAAAGACATTACCTCAGTTTCTATCTTTGTTTCAAGTCTTTCAATATCATATTTAATTTGAGAAGGATCTTCTTTAATTTTGAATTTATTTATAATATTTTTTTTGTCATTGTTAACTTTTTTTATCTCAACAATTTTGTCTTTAATCAGTTTGTTGTAATTTTCCCGTTTAGTCTTTAGTTCTTTGACTTTCCTTGTTAAACTGTTTCTGCTATTTTTCAGTTCTTTAACTTTTTTAAAAAGATTAGAAAGATAATTGCTTACTTTTTCTTTCTTCTTAAACCACTCTTCTTTTTGGTTGTCTAACTGGTTTAATCTTAATCTTAACTCAATTATTTCTTTTTTGCATTTGCTAAGATTTTTTAATAATCCTTTCTTGTTATTTTTTTCTGGCATATCCACTCACTTAATATTTAAAAATAAAAAAATTAACCAAACAACGAACCTAAACCTGCGGCTGCCTGTTCCTGGCTTTTCTTCTCTTCCTCTTTCTTAGCCTCTGGTTTTGCTTCTTTTTTCTCTTCTGCTTGACCAGCAGCTGGTGCTGCTACCTGCATAACAGATGCATCTTTGATTACTTTCTCAACATCAACTCCGTCAAAGGCTGCTACTAATGCCTTAACTCTTGCTGTATCTGGTTTTACTCCAGCAGATTCTAGTACTTTTGTTACTGTTACCTCATCTATTTTTCCTCCAGCCTTGTGGATTAACATTGCGGTGTATACATATTCCATTTTATTTTCCTCCAAATTTTAATTTTTATGAACTTGATCTTCCTTGGTTTTAATTTCTTCTTTAGGTTTTTCTTCAACCTTTTCAGTTTCATTGATTTTCTTTTTCTCTTCTTCAACTGGCTTCTCTTTAATTTCTTCTGGTTTTTCAGCTTTAACTTCTGCCTTTTGATCCTCTTTTTTTACTTCTTCCTTAACAACATCTTTAATATCATCACTTTTAACTTCTTCCTCAGGTTTTTTAGGCTCTTCTTTAACCTCTTTCTTTTTCTCTTCAACTGGTTTCTCTTTAATTTCTTCTGGTTTTTCTTCCTTGGCCACTTCTTCAACTTTCTCTTTTGATTCTTCTTTTGGTGCATCAGGAATATTTAATTTTGATTTCAGGGCAAGCATTTCTTTGTTTGCCTTTGCCATAACATCCTCCTTAACACCATCAGCTAGTATATTTTGTGAAAGAGCAACTGCTTTTGCTTCTCTGAAAGCCTTTGCTATCATCATCTCTGTTGTTTCTTTGGTTAAGAATGATAATTCAAGAGCAAGTCCAATAGCAGAGTTATATGCTGTTTTTATCTTACCCATAAACTCTTCTTCATCAATATCAAGTACATCCTTTGCAAATATTGTTCCGTTATCATAAACAGCTGTTAAATTAAGCCCAACTTCCATTGGCTCAACACCCAATCTTGTGAGGATTCCTGCAATAGCTAGACTTACTTTATCTCCTTTTTTTACAACAACTGCATCACTCTTAACAACAATCTTACCATTTTCAATGGCTGTTTTTATACCTGCAGATGCAAGTTCACTTATAACTGGTCCTGGGCTGAATGGTGTTGGACCAGATGTTACTACAATATCTTTTGGTGCAACTTGTCCTGCTTTTGCAGGAGCTGTTGACATACTTTTCTTTAAGATCTTTGCGAGAATAAAAGGATCATCTTTTGTGAATAATAATGCGGGCATACCTGTCAAGTAATTCTTCATTTCTTCAATGCCTTTCTTTTTTTCTTTTAAGTCATTTAATACTATATTAATTAGCCTTCTCTTTGTCATTCTTATAACAACCTTATCTCTAAGTTGCTCTCTCATTTTCTGCAGCTGGGCCGTCGGAAGGTTTTCCATATTTACAACACCAATAACAGGGTAAGAATTAACTAACTCACTAAATTCCTTTACAACCTTTTTCTTTGATTCAGCAACATGAGCCATTTATAACACCTTTATTGGCTTACCCATTGTAAGCTTTAAAAATACTGATTTTATATTATGTTTTTCATTAGGAAGATGATGTACAAGTTGTTCATAAATATTATATGCATTATCAGTTATTTCTCCATCTTTCATTTCTTCATTACCAATCATTAATTGCACTATAAGGCTTGTCTTTGCAGATATCTTGACTGTTTTTTTAAGGTTTTCACAAAGTGCATTAAGGTCTGTCTTATCTGTAACAACACAGCTTGCTTTTGGATTTGGCATCTTTCCCCTTGGCCCTAGAATCCTACCAAATGATGCAGCAACCTTTGCCATTATATTTGCCTGTGCTATAAAGAAATCGTAATCTTTGCATAACTGCTTTGCTAATTTTTTATTGCCTGCGTATTTTCCAAAATCATCTACTAAAACAACATTATCACATGCGGGTTTTGCCTTAGTTGCAATCTCTGGCCCTACGAGAGCACATATCTTTGATTCCCTGCCTTTATCATAATTTAATTTTAAAAAGAACTCTACCTGCTGCTCTGGCTTTTTAAGATTAATATCTTTAAGATTAAAGATTAAATCAACCTTCTGTTTGAAATTTCTCTTCTTAGAACCTTCCTTTGCTTTTTTTAAGGCCTCTAAAAACCTTTTTTTATTCATATAAATAACCTCCACCCTCCTACTGGCCTGAGGAGCCATTAGTTTTCGGGAATACTGCTGTAAGTATTATTATTAACTTTTAATAGGGTCTTTTTGATTATTTATAAATATTCCTATTTAGTAATATAAAAGATTATACTACAAGGTAAGATTAACATTTCATATTTTTGATAAAATTAAGTTTAAAACTTCAATAGATTTTTTATTTTCAGTATTTATTATAATCTCATTAGGAAGTATGGAATTTATGCTTTTATTGTAAATTTCTTCAGCTAATTCCTTTCCCATTTTAATTTTTCTTTCATCATCTCTTTGTATTGAAGTTTTCAATGAAACCTCAAAATAAAACTGAGTTGTTTTTGTAGACTACTTATTTCCTAAACTTATTATTTTTTTGATTTTCGGCAAAGTATTAATCTTACTTGATAAAACACCCTCTAAGATTACATTGTAATTTTTGCTAAGATACAAATCAACTAGTCTGTACTTTTTTTGCTTTCTATGTTTTTGTAAGGAATCTCACCAAAATCGCAGTAATCGCATGTTACATTAAGGTTTGTTTTATGTGAATCTTTATGATTTTAAATTTAATTGTGATTTTTAGATTATCTTAAATCCACAACTCCATAAACTATTTAAAGCAGGTGTGATTCGCTTATTCACTATCGAAGGGTCTATTCCTAGTGGTAATATGGATGAACTTGAAAAAATCAAAAAAAAGAAGATAGAAGAATTAATAAGAAAGTCTGAGGAGGATAAAATGGAAACTAAAATTGAAGTGAATGACAATAGTTTTAACGAAATGGTGATTGAGCAATCAAAAAAAGTTCCAGTAGTTGTTGACTTTTGGGCGACTTGGTGTGGACCTTGTTTAATGCTTAGCCCAGCATTGGAAAAATTTGCTGAAGAATACCAAGGAAAATTCATTCTGGCGAAAGTCAATGTTGATGAAGCAAGAACAGCAGCTCAAAAATATGGTATTATGAGCATACCAAATGTAAAAATGTTTAAGGGTGGAGAAGTTGCAGATGAATTTATTGGTGCTATACCTGAGAGCCAGGTAAAAGAATGGCTTGATAAGAATTTAAATTAATAAGTGTGAAAATCAGAAAATTACAATTGGGGGTAATCAAATAGATTTCAAAAGAGGATATTAAAAAAGCGTAAGAAAAGACATAGGGCAAAGTTATGAGATCTAATGAAAAACTAAAGAAGGAACTCAATAATGCAATAGACACATCTAGTATTATGTTAAAATGGAATCCAGACTCAAAAGGATATTTTACAATAAAACCTTTTCTCTCTCAGAAAAAAGTCTTTGTAAGATATTATGATTCAAAGAATACTTTAAAGTACACTTTTGCTGGCATAAATTCATCACAAATAATACAGTCTATTATTGAAAGAAAATTAATCTCAAGGTTAGACCACGCTGCTTATCTTGGAAAAGAGATAGAAAAAGCAATGATTGCATTAAAAAATAAGCTTAATTATATTCAAGATAGAGAATTGCAACTGAAAGATAAGGTTGGGGATTCTTGAAAAATACCAGACAAAGGAAAATCAGGAAGCAATATTAGATGAATCAAATTGGCTAAAGATGAATGAAGAAGAACTTTTAGAAGAAAGTGAAAAGTCAAATGGAGAATTAAATAGTTATACAAGCAAGGTAAGAGATGAGATTTCAAAATTAGAAGATGAATCAAGAGTTTTAATAAAAGATGAGGAAAGGATAATTTCTTCAGAGGAATATAACCAGCTACTTAAACTAAGGGATAAGAGAAAAGAAATAGAGCTGGAAACCCAAAAACTAAAAGATAGAATATATTTCGATTTTTCAATCTTCAGAAGGTCATTCAAAAAGTACAAGAGAAATGCAAAGCAGTATGAAAAGATTATTGAAGATTATGAAACAGACACTCTAAATGCATTGCTTACAGACCCTGAACTAAAAATAGTTGTGGTTCTAATGGAAATGTCTAAGAGCATAGAGAGAGAAGAAATACAATTAAAAGATAAGAATGTTCAGAAAGTCATGAAACAGATAAGCATAATGAACCAACAGTATTTTGAAGATTTCCTTAAAGAATATAATCCAATAATGGAAAATAAAGAAAGGATTGAGGGTGAAATTAGGAAGAATAATGCAGAGGAAAAGATAAATAGGATAGATCATAGGCAAGATTCTATAAAATTAGAAATTGATCAGATAAAACAAGAATTTGAATCAGAGAAACAGGGTCTTGCAAAAAAACTAAAACCCTGCCCGAAATGCGGAAAAGAAATTCCAGTTGACTGGAATTACCATGAAGAATGTGGTTGGAAAGAGAGCAAAGAAGAAGATGAAGAGGCAATAAACAATATTGGAAAGGTCAAGATACAGGTTTTTACCTCTCCGACATGTCCTCATTGTCATCCTGCATTAGATTTGGCAAAGCAAATTGAAAAAGAAAGAGATGATGTAAAGGTTACTGAATTAAACACAGCAACTCCCCATGGCCATAGAAAAGCAGAACAGCTAGGGGTAATGGCTGTTCCAACAATTTTTGTTAAGGGTCCTGCTTATCCTCAGGATATAGGATTTAAGGGATTGCCATCAAAAAAGGGCTTATTAAAAGCAATTGATATCAGTTTAGGAAAAGCAGAATGGGAAGAGAAGAAAGGGTTTCTAAGAAGCATAATAGAAAAACTTCCAATAAAAATAAAATGGTGAGAAATAAAATGGAAATTAAAGATTTAATTATTATCGGAGCAGGGCCTGCTGGTCTCAGTGCAGCAATATATGCAGCAAGATATAGGCTTAATTTTACTCTTTTTTCAAAACAATTTGGTGGTATGATAACAGAGTCAGACAGAGTTGAAAACTGGCCTGGAGAAAAAAGGATAAACGGGCTTGACTTGATGAATAAATTCAAAGAGCATGCTCTAAACTTGGGAACTGAAATAATTGAGGAGACTGTTGAAAAAATTGAAAAAACAGATTTTGGATTTAGGGTTAATAATAATTATGAATCAAAAACAATATTAATTGCCCAAGGAACAGAAAAACGAAAATTGAATGTTGAAGGAGAAAAAGAATTTCTTGGTAGGGGTGTTAGTTATTGTGCAACATGTGATGCTGCTTTCTTTAGAGATAAGATTGTTGCTGTAGTTGGAGGAAGTGATGCCGCTTTAATTGCGGCTCTTTTATTATCAGAGTATGCAAAAAAAGTTTATATTGTTTATAGAAGAGAAAAATTCTTTAGAGCAGAACCTGTATGGATTGAGCAGGTTGGAGATAATAAAAAGATTGAGCCAGTCTTTAATTCAAACATAAAAAAAATTAAAGGTTCTGATAAAGTGGAAAAAATTATCTTAGATTCTGGTAAGGAGCTTTCTGTTGATGGAATTTTTGTTGAAATTGGTTTAATTCCAAACATAGAAATTGCTAAACAACTTAATTTAAATCTTGATAATGGTCACATTGCGACGGATAAATTCCAAAGAACATCTTTACCTGGTGTTTTTGCTGCAGGTGATGTAACAAATAATCCACTAAAACAAGCAGTAACTGCAGCTGCTGAGGGTGCAATTGCAGCTAATTCTGCTTATGAACAAGTAATAGAGGGTAAAAAGGCATGAAATATGAGATTACTTATAAGCAAAATCTCAACTCAGATGATTATTTGCTTGAAGTGAGAGCACCTTTAGTGACTAAAAGACTTCGGGTGGGGCAATTTGTGGTTCTTCTTATACACTCGAAAGGTGAAAGAATTCCCTTATCTGTATTAAAAGCAGAAGATGATAAGATTACCCTAGTGATAGAGAAGTTGGGGAAAACCTCTCGTGAACTCAATACCTATAAAATAGGTGATACCCTCGAAGCTGTAATTGGTCCACTGGGAAATCCAATTGATATTAAAAAGTATGGAAATGTGGTGTTTGCATCAGATTTAGTGTGTGGTCATGCAGAAAATTATGCAGCTTCAAAGGCTTTGCAGGAAGTAGATGGGAACCATGTAATTTCAATACAAACTTTTCCTACTAAAAAGTCGGTGTACTTAGAAAAAGAGTTGAGAAGCGTAAGCGATGAATATTATATTACAACTATGGATGGCTCTTATGGAATAAATGGTCATTACCTAAATGTGTTAGAACAACTACTGAAAAAAGGCAAGGTTGATATGGTTTTTGCTGGAGGAGATATGCAGAGCTTAAAAAAATTATCAAAGCTCACTAAATTATATAATGTGCCAGCAATGGTAACATTGCGTCCGATTATGGTGGATGCCACTGGGATGTGTGGGTCATGCCGTGTATTTATCGACGGTGAAATGAAATTAGCATGTATTGATGGTCCAATGTTTGATGCACATAAGGTAAATTTTGATGAAGTGATAAATGCAATGGGTAGATTTAAGAAAAAGGAAGGAGAGGCTACAAAATATTATAGGAGAAAAGGGAGATAAAATAATGGCAAAGATAACTGAAACTAGGGTTTCCATGCCTGAGCAACCTATTGAATATAGGATTAAGAACTTTGATGAAGTTCCCTTGGGTTATACCAAAGAACAGGCAATTCAGGAAGCAAAGAGGTGTATCCAATGTGAAAATCCCTCATGCATTAAACACTGCCCGGTTCATGTTGATACTAAAAGGTTCATAAAACTACTTGCAGAAGGAAATCTTAAAGAAGCCTTCTTAAAAATTAAGGAGGACTGTCCTATCCCTGCAATTACAGGGCGTGTTTGTCCTCAAGAAAATCAATGCGAGGGGGCATGCATTTTAGGGAAAAAAGGAAATCCAATAAATATAGGCAGGTTGGCTGCGTTTCTTGCAGATTGGGCAATGAAAAATGGAATCAAAGAAGAGTTCACAATAAAAGATAAAAGTCAAAAGGTTGCTGTGATAGGATCAGGGCCAGCGGGTATTAGCTGTGCAGTTGACTTAAGAAAAAATGGATATAAAGTAACTATGTTTGAGGCACTTCATAAGGCTGGGGGAGTACTTCAATATGGGATTCCTAATTTCCGATTGCCTAAAAATATTGTAGACAAGGAATTATCTTACCTAAAAGAGATTGGGGTTGAGATAAGGCTTAATACAATTATAGGACAAAATATACCTTTTGATGAGCTACAGAAAGAGTATGATGCAATTTTCATTGGGACAGGAGCAGGTGCTCCAATCTTTTTGGGTATTGAAGGAGAACAACTAAACAGGCTCTATTCAGCTAATGAATTCCTCATCAGGATAAATTTAATGAAGGCATATAATTTTCCAGAATATGATACTCCTATCATAGTTGGAGATAAGGTAGCAGTTATCGGCGCAGGAAATGTGGCTATGGATGCTGCCAGATGCGCAAGAAGGCTTGGAGCTGAGGTATTTATTCTTTATAGAAGAACAAAAGAGTATTCTCCAGCAAGAAAAGAAGAGCTACGTCATGCACTTGAAGAAGGTGTTAATTTTATGGAGCTGGTTGCTCCGACGAGAATACTTGGGCAAAATGGCTGGGTTAAAGGAATTGAACTTATAAGGATGAAACTTGGAGAACATGATAAGAGTGGCCGTCCAAGACCAGAAAAGATAGAGGACTCTAAATTTGTTATGGATTTAGATACAGTTATAGTAGCACTTGGTACAAGACCGAATAGGCTCTTCTTATCGAGAGCACCGAATCTGAAGACTGGAAGAAGGGGTGAGATTACTACTGATGAACATCTCAGAACCAATATAAAAGGTGTAACAGCCGGTGGCGATGCAGTCAGCGGAGGAGCTACAGTTATTGAAGCATTAGGAAATGGTAGGAAAGCTGCGAAGACATTACATAATTACTTATTGAGTGAGATATTGAATTTCCAAAAAATATCTAAGAGGAATAAAAAATGAATATATTTTTGGGTTCGTTTACTTTTTCTTTGTTAACTTACCTATTTCTTACCTTAGGCTCGGGGGGGTACATCCTATGGAGCCCTGAAGAGATTATCTTTGCTATTTTGTTTTCTATTTTTTCAGCTGTCTCAATGAAAAAATTATTCTCTATGGCAGGAAAGAAATCACGCTTTCATATACTAAATCCAAAGAGGTGGTTACTATTCTTTATTTATATTATAGGGCCATTCTTTTGGAATCTAACCAAGGCTAATCTTGATGTAGCTTCCAGGATTATTACAGGAAAAATCAAACCAGGAATTGTGAAAATACATACTGGGTTGAAAACAGATTTAGGTATTGCCCTGCTGGCAAACTCAATTACATTAACCCCCGGAACTCTTACTGTAGATGTTGATGAAAAAAATGATTTATATGTCCATTGTATTAACGTAAACCACAAAGAACCAAAGATTGAAGAGGTTTGCTCAAGCTTTCAAAAATGGGCAAAGAGGATAGCAGAATGATTTTAACAGCCTTATGGGTGTTGGCACTGGTATTAGTGATTTTGATGATAATTTGTTTAGTCAGATTAATATTAGGGCCGACTGTTCCGGATAGAGTAGTTTCATTAGATACTATTAATACCCTAGCAATTGCAGAACTGGTAATATTGGGGGTAATACTTAAAGAAATTATCTTTATAGATGTAGCTCTTGTTTATACTTTATTAGCTTTTGTATCTACATTATGCATTGCAAAATATTTAGAGGGGGGAGCATGATTTTAGGAATTATGATTTTGGTAATCTACTGCTTTTTAGCAATTGGGATAATATCCCAGACGTTAGGAACAATAGCCTTACATAGATTCCCGGATGTTTATACTAGGCTGCATGGTGCCACAAAGTGTACTACCTTTGGTTCAATTTTCATTTATTTTGGGATTATTCTGTATGGAATACGTCTTTACTTTTTAGGAGAAGGAGGACATGCTTCATTAATTACTCATACTATCCTTATTTTAGTATTATTAATGATAACTAACCCTACTGGAGCCCATGCTATAGCAAGGGCTGCTTATAGGAGTGGGGTAATGCCAAAATATGCTGTTGTGGATAAGTTAAAAGAAAGAAGAAAATGATTTTTGAAATAATTCATATAATAATATTAGTATCAATAATTGGGTCTGCGTTCATGGCTCTGAGTTTCAAAGATTTACTCTCATCAGTTATCTCTCTTGGAGTAATGAGCTTATTGTTATCTCTAGAATTTTATCTCTTGGAAGCTCCTGATGTGGCTATTGCTGAAGCTGCTATAGGAGCAGGATTAACTACTGTAATTTATGTAATAACTATAAAAAGGACAGGTAGGTGGAAGCATGAAAAAATTGACTAAAATAATGATTTTATTAATATTATTTACCTTTCTTCTGGTTAGTTTTTTCTATATTCACCCAGTAGGCAAACCTAACACTAGCGGGATGGATGATTATTTTATTCAAAATGCACAGGCTCAAACTGGGAGTAACAATGTTGTAACAGCTGTAGTATTTGATTATAGGGGGTTAGACACTTTAGGAGAGGCAAGTGTATTATTTGCTGCAGCTAGTGGGGTCTTTGTATTATTTTCAGGAGCAAATGGTAAAAAAGAAAATGGAAGAGAAAAATAAAAATCAGGGTCTGTCTAAAATTGTGAAGACAACTTTCTTTGTCATAGCTGTTCCTATAATTACTTTTGGATTGTATGTTATCTTACATGGGCATTTAACTCCTGGGGGGGGATTTGCTGGCGGGGCTATTATAGCAAACCTCACAGCTTTGTTTTTAATTACTTTTGGTAGAAATACAGTAAAAAAACCATATAAAGAATTTTTATTATTATTAGAAAGCCTAGCCTTAGTATCTTTAATTTTATTAGCATTCCTTGGCCTTAAATCAACATTTTTTTATAACTTTTTAGCCAATACAGGCAATATATTTGGAAGAGCCATTTCATATGGGATTAACAGTGGTTACCTTTCAACCGCAGGTACAATCTCTTTAATGAATACTGCAGTAGGTATTGAAGTATTTGCTGCTTTGTCTTTAATTATAATAATAATGTACACTGGTCCAGTAGGAGGTGAAGATAATTAGCTACTTTCATTTTTTAGCAGTGCTTATACTACTAATCATTGGTCTCTCTGCTATAATATTTAAAAAGAATTTGATTAAAATAGTTATAGGTATAAGCGTTATGGGAAGCAGTGTAAATCTTTTTTTAATAAGCCTTGGCTACAGAAGTGGAGGGGTGGCTCCGATATTTACCAATGCCCCCAAGCTAAAGATGGTGTTGCCAACGCCACAGGCTTTAACCCTAACAAATATTGTAATAGATTTAGCCATTGTTGCTTTTATGTTATCTTTGGTGATTCTTATCTATAAGCGCTATGGAAGTTTAGATGTAAGAGATGGGAGGTTAAAAGGATGAACCTTCTCTTACACTCTCCTATTTTAGCAATAGCAATTCCCCTATTATGTGGGTTAGCTACCCCCCTCATAAGTAAATTTGGAAAGAATGTTAGGGATTTGTGGGTAACCTTAGGCTTATTATTTACAGAATTTTTAGTTTTAATTTTGACTTATGACGTAATTTCTAATGGAATCCGGATATACACTTTAGGGGCCAAATTCCCTGCAGAAGTTGTACTAACTGCAAATTTTGTCCCAATACGCATTATTTTAGAGTTGGATGCTTTTTCAGTGGTTATGGCCCTGACTTCTGTGAGTATTTCTTTAATTGCTTTTATCTATTCCCTCAAGTTTATAAAAGAAGGAACTGCTAAAATCAGGTATTACACACTTTTCCTTTTATTAGTAGCAGCCATGGTTGGCTTAGTTTTTACAGGAGATTTGTTCAGTATGTTTGTTTTCCTTGAATTGCTTTCAATATCTTCTGCTGCATTGGTGGCTTTTTACTTTCACAAAGGAGAGTCTTTAGAAGCTGCATTCAAATATATAGTGTTTAGTGCTGTTGGGGCTTTGATGGTATTATTAGCTATAGGATTGATTTATGGCCAATATGGTATGTTGAATATAGCAGCCTTAGCAAATGTTTTAAAATTTAGTTTTTCAGATAAAGTAGCATTAGTCCTCCTGATAGTTGCTTTTGCTATGAAATGTGGTATAGTTCCATTACACATGTGGGTTTCAGATGCTTATGGGGAGGCTCCTGCTCCAATTTCTGCTGTTCTGGTGGTTGCTAGCCAAGCAAGTCTTTATGTATTATTTAGAATTTCATTTACCCTATTTGGCGGGTTGCCTACAATAGGAATTGTTGCTTGGTTTATTATTATTTTAGGTATCCTTTCAATGGTTATTGGAGTTAGCATGGCTATTATTCAAAATGATATAAAGAGATTAATAGCGTACAATGCAGTTTCTCAGGTAGGTTATATGCTATTAGGGTTAGGAGTTGGTTTAGCAGTGATTAAAAATGTAACTGCCCTAAATTCATTCGGGCTGGTTGCTATGGAAGGTGGAATTTTTCATATTATAAACGACGCAATAATCATGAGTCTTCTTTTCCTAACAGCCGGTGTAATTATTTACAAGACTGGTACTAAGAAAATGGATGAGATGTCTGGATTAGCATATGAAATGCCTTTTACAATGGTTTTATTTCTTATAGGGGCACTAGCTCTTGCAGGGCTTCCTCCTTTTAATGGATTTGTTTCTAAGTTATTAATTTATGAATCAACTTTCCGTTTTAATCCATTACTAGCAATTATAGCTATTCTAGTAAGTATCTTAACATTGGCATCATTTGTAAAGATATTTTATTCAGCTTTTACGGGACCAAGATTAAGAGAATATAATAAAGTAAGGGATACACCTAAAACAATGTTGGTAGCCATGCTTATTTTAGCTCTGCTAACACTTTTATTTGGGTTGTTTCCGAACATGGTTATTGATAATTTAATTAGTCCTGCTGCTCATGCCTTAATTAATCAACTCAAATATGTTGGGGGGGTTTTATGATATATTTATTAGAAACAGGAGCAGGCTTTTGGAATCCATTGGTGTGGTTACTCTCATTATTTATTATAGTTTTACTAGTTTACTTTGTGCGTTGTTTTGGAGAGAAAAAATATAATAGTGGAATAGAACAAACCACTTCTTTCTATTCAGGTAATACCCCCCCTAATTTACCTATTAAATGCAACAATATTTATTGGGGTTTTTTCAAAGCATTGGATAAATATTACAAAGTATTGATGAATATTCATACAGGGTTAGTTAGTGATTATGTTTCTTGGTTTATTTTAACTATAGTCCTAGGTTTAATAGTTTTAACTATTGGAGATTTGCTATGGTAGAAATACTCTGGTTTAAAATTTTGTTAATACCCATTGTCGCAATTTTTGGTGTATGTCTTGGGTTATTTTATAAAGGAATTGACAGAATATTAGTAGCGAGAATGCAGTCAAGAATGGGACCACCTATAACTCAACCTTATAGAGACTTTAAAAAATTAATGGTAAAAGATAACATTATCCCTGTAAATTCTGTAAAATGGCTATTTAATCTTATGCCCATAATCGCTTTATCTACTACACTCATAATTTTACTTTATATTCCTTTAGGGGGGGTTGGACCTATTTTGGGAGGCCATGGAGACTTAATATTAGTATTATACCTTCTTATTTTTCCTGCTTTAGCTTCAATTTTAGGAGGCTTTTCATCTGGCTCTCCTTATGCAATAATAGGGGCACAAAGAGAAATGATTGTTTTAATGAGTTACGAATTTCCATTAGCTGTTATTTCAATTTCAATTGCTTGGCTGATTTCATCTTTAAACCCTGGCTTAAATGCATTTTCTTTTTCAGTGATAGGCAATAATGTTATTTGGGGTCTGGTAGGACCCATGGGTTTTGTAGGATTAATTCTATTGTTTCTTACTTTGTTATTTATAGTGCAGGGGGAACTAGGAAGGGCACCTTTTGATGTTTCTGAAGCTGACACAGAGATAGCTGGAGGAGTGCTAGCAGAGTATTCTGGAAGGAACTTAGCATTATTCTATCTTGCAAATGTAACAAAGATGGTAGTAATAGGCTCTCTTATAATTGCTTTATTTTTACCTTGGAATATCTCTAATTTTCTTAACTTAACAGGAGTTTTAGCATATACATCAGATTTGTTATTCTTTTTAATAAAATTATTTTTTGTAATTTTCATAGGATCAACCTTAATTAAAGCAGCAGCAGCAAGGTTTAAAATAGATCAAGTAGTCTCAGTATATTGGATTTATGCTGTGTTAATATCTTTATTTGGGTTGTTTTTGGTATCATTTGATGTAATATTATAGGAGTAGAAAAATTGTGGGATGAATGACATGTTCAAAAAACAAGAATTTTCAGATAAACAAAAGAAAGTAAAAAAGCTAAAAACGCAGATGAAATCCCTGTGGGTTTTCAATTGGTTTAATTCATGCGGGTTTATAGAATTAATTCCTCTCGTTGGCTCAAGGTGGGACATGGAAAGATTTGGCATGATTCTTACAAGCACACCCAGACATGCTGATGTTTTGTTTATTACTGGTTATCAAACAATCAAGAGTATAAAAAGAGCTAAACGAATATATGAACAAATGCCTGAACCGAGGATAGTAATTGCTTTGGGTTCATGTAGCATGACTGGTGGGATGTATTGGGATTCTTATAATACCATAAAAAAATTAGATAATTACATTCCTGTGGATTTATATATTCCAGGATGTCCTCCAAGACCAGAAGCAATATTTGAGGGTGTGCAGAAAATGATGGAATATATCAAGAATAACAAGAAGATGGTTAGTAAATCATGAATAAATATCTAGAATATCAAAAGGAAAATAGAATAATAAGAAAAATAAGTTCAAAGTTTAAGGTAGAGGTTAGTATACAGAGAAAGAGGAGAGTTTGGGTAGCAGTAAGCAAAAAGGATTTGGTAGAAATATCCAATTTCATTAAAGGTATAGGGTTCAAACATCTTTCAGCCATATCTGTTACAGATTTAATAAAAGAAAAAAATTATGAGCTCACCTACCATGTTTGGTCATACCAAGATAATACTCTCTTGACTATAAAAACAAGAATCAATAGAGATAAACCAACTATTGATTCTGTTGTAAGCATATGGGAAGATAATGCGCAAATACATGAAAGGGAATTACATGAACTTTTTGGTGTAGAATTTAAAAATAATCCCAACCTAACCCCCCTTTTCTTGGAAGATTGGAATAATACACCTCCCTTCAGAAAAGATTTTAATTGGAGGGATTATGTAAGGGATGAATTTTACAACAAGGAAAATAAGAGGGAAGAACCATATTGGGATGCTCCTCTATAAAGAAGGAATTGAAGAAATAAAGGAATAAGGAATAGAAAAGGTTAATGAAACAAAAATGAATCCAAACTATAATACAACTGAACGTGAATTAGAATATAGTCTTCCATTTGGACCTGCGCACCCTGGTCCAGGAAACTTTGCTGTAAAATTAAGATTAGATGGAGAAAAAGTGGTATCTGCTAAAGCAGATCCAGGATATCTGCATAGGGGGTTTGAAAAGCTGATGGAATACAGAACGCCAATACAAAATGCAGTATTGTCAGATAGAATCTGCGTGTTTGAACCTCTCAATTGGAATTTAGTTCATGCTCAAGCTGTTGATGAATTAATGGATTGGAATGTACCAGAAAGAGCAAAATATATTAGGGTGGTAATGGTAGAATTATCCAGGATACAGTCTCATATCATTTGGTATGGATCAATGTCAAAAGCAATTGGTTTTGACACTGGGTTTAAGTTAGCATTTGGCTATAGGGATTATATATTGGATTTGTTTGAGAACATAACAGGTGGCAGAGTATACCCTGCTGGTTATATCTGCCCTGGGGGTGTAAGGAAAGACTTAGGAAAAAATATGCCAGAAAAAATAAGAAAGACATTAAATAAAATAAATGATATGTTGTCTAAATTTGAAAAATTTGATAATCTTTCCATCTTAGTGAGGACTAAAGGGGTTGGAATTTTGCCTTTGAAAAAAGCTATTCAACTTGGCGCAACAGGACCTGTATTGCGAGCCAGTGGGTTGAAAACAGATATAAGAAAAGATGATCCTTACGAAATTTATTCTAAACTGGATTTTGATATTCCTACTGAGAAGTTGGGTGATTCTTATTCGAGATTATTAATCCTAAGAAGAGAAGTTAGAGAATCAATAAAAATAATAAATCAAGCCTTGAATAATATGCCTAAAGGAAATGTAATAATACCTTCTTTAAATTCAGGAACCCATATTAACCTTCCTAAAGGGGAGGTATATGTAAGAAATGAATGTTCAAGGGGGGAAGGGGCTATGTACATGGTAGGGGATGGTACTGAAAAACCATACAGATGTAAAATTAGAGGGCCTTCACTCTTGCATCAGATACCAGTACTTGAATATTTACTAAAAGGTTCTCAAATTGCAGATGTGCCTGCTATATACTGGAGTTTAAACCCATGTCCTGCTGATATGGATAGGTAATATTAAAGGATGATAATAAATAATGTAAAGGGTAGTAAGAAAATGAGTTCACAAATATTGAAAACAATAGTTGAGTTGTTGAAAAATCTATTTCAAAAACCTATGACAGTTAAATTTCCACATGAATCAATTCCAATACCTGGGGGATACAGGGGGGAGCATGGATTTGATATAGACAAATGCAGAAGTTGTGGTCTATGCGCAAATATCTGTCCTAATAAAGCTATAAAAATGGTGAAAGCTCCTGAAGAATATGGAGAAAAATACCCAAGATTATACCCTCAGATAGACTTGGGAAAGTGCTGCTTTTGTGGGCTTTGCCAGGATGTATGCCCTACCAAAGCCATTAAATTAACTAAAAATGTATTCCTCTCAACATTTGATTCAAAAGAAGTTATAAAAAATCCTGTACCAAAAAAATAAAAAATAACTAATAAAATCTCAAAAATTAAAAGAGTATAGAGAAAGAAGATGAATAAAGAAATGGAAATATGGGAAAAGAAACAAGGAATTAAATCCTTAGGAAAAATCGGAATTAAACCTGGCCAGACTATTCTGGATTTTGGAGCAAGAGTTGGTTATTATTCAATTCCTGCAGCGAGGATTGTTGGAAGGGAGGGAAGTGTATATGCTTTAGATAAAGATAGTTATTCCCTAAATGAATTAAAAAGAAAGATGATAAAGCAAGGATTAGAAAATATAATAATAATTAAAGCTAATGGCAATCTGAAAATTGGATTGAAAAACAATTCTATTGATGTAGTTTTGCTTTATGATGTTTTGCATTTAATCGATGATAGAGAAAAGCTATACAAAGAAGTTTATAAAGTTCTTCAAGATGGTGGTTTATTTTCAGTTTATCCAAAACATAACAAATTTGATAGCCCTGGCTGGGGATTGAAAAATATGACTCCAAAGGATATTAAAAATGAAATAGGAAATTGTGGTTTTTATTTTGAAAAAGAATATTGCACTTCATTAAGTCATAATGAATCTATTAATAAAGGTTGTGTTTTAAATTTTAGGAAAACATAAGGAGGATTAAACAATGTGCGTTTATTATCCAACATCAAAAGTTGAAGTCAGAGGGTTTATAGCAAAACATTATGACAAGTTAATAGATACCATAACCGTAGGTAAATATTCTTCTCTGATACAAAAAGCAATTCGATTGATGGGAATTAAGCCAACCGATAAAATTCTCGATTTAGGTGCAGGCACAGGCAGAAATGCTTGTTTAATGACCAAATACCTTTCTGGGAGAGGAGAATTAGTAGGACTTGATATCTCTAAAGAGATGAGCATCCAGTTTAAAAAGAATTGTGCTGGTTACCCTAATGTTAAAATTATCCAAAAAAGAATTGATAAGGATTTGGCCTATGAAGGATATTTTGATAAGGTTTTTATCTCTTTTGTGTTGCACGGATTCCCTCAGAAGGTTAGGAAGCAGATAGTTAGGAATGCTTTTAAAGCATTAAAAAAAAAGGGTGAGTTTTTTATTTTGGACTATAATGAATTCTCAATAAAAGAAATGCCTCTTTACTTAAGGATCCCTTTTAAGCTTATAGAATGCCCCATGCATTTAATTTTATTAAAATAGATTATCAAAATGTGCTGTCATCAGAGGGGTTTAATCATTTTAGAAAATATCTTTTCTTTAAGAATTATGTAAGGTTGCTTAAAGGAGTAAAAGAATAAGATGAAAAAAGAAAGATTTATAAAAATATAAAGTAAAAATAAATAGGTTAAGATGTTAATCATAAGTAAAAATAAATGTGTTGGATGTGGAATTTGTGAAAGTAAATGTCAAGCTGGTGCTGTTTCTATAGATATTGAAAAAGGCATTGCCGTAATTGACAAAAGCAAATGCATTGATTGTGGGTTATGTTTACAAAATTGTCCTCAAGGCGCAATAAAAGATATTAAACAGGAATTATTGTTTGCTATTGGGACAGATGATGACAAAACTATAAAACAGGAAGACCATATTGGAATGTCTAAATTCTTTCAGATATGGAAGTATTCAAATGGAAAATTGATTTTTCAAGAAAAAAGAGACAATGTTAAATATAAAGAAGATGAAGAAAGGAGTCATGGGGATCCTGGTAAAGCTAAGGCAACATCATCTGTTCTGATAGATATTGATGTTTTGGTGGGGAAGATGTTTGGTCCAAATATTGTCAGATTAAAAAATAAATATGTTTGTGCTGTAATTAGAGAGCCGGAAATTAAAAAAGCAACAGAAATAATTAAAGAAAATATCAATGAAATAATAGATGAAAAAAATAAAAAGGAAAGAAATGGGATTGTCTTGAAGTGATTGTTTTTACAAAATTAAAAATTCAGACCAAAAGATTTAAATACATTAGTATATCTTAATATCCTAATATGAAAATTAACTATGATATTGAGTGTGAGATGTGTAAGATATTTTCTAATTCAAATAGGATGAGAATACTTATTGCATTAAAAAAAACCCCTAAGACCGTTTCTGAATTAATGAAAATCACAGAATTACCTCAATCAGTAATTTCTCAGCATTTATCGATGATGCGCAGTAAAGGTATATTAAAAACAGAAAAGAAAGGTTCATTTACGGAATATAAATTAAAATATCCAAAAGTGATGCGCGCATTTGATATGATGAGAGAAATTACAAAAAAAACTAGAGAGAGGTAATGGATTTTACCGCGTTCTGATTAAGAAGGAACTAAAAAGGGGATTATAAAATAAGGTATAAAAAATGGCAAATACTTTTATCTGGGTAGCAACATTTGCAATCTTAGCAGCCATAGTAAATACTTTAGGAATTCTAGCTATTTTTAAATATAGAAAATGGGCTGAAAAAGCAAAAACTTATTTTATGTGTTTTGCTGCAGGAGTATTGATTTCAGTTCCTTTAATGTTAACCTTACCAGAGGCAGTAAAGAAAAATTTCTATGCAGGATTCATAGCTTTGGCTGGTTTTTTATTCATGTTTTTATCTAATAAAATAATAAAATATCGCACAAAGAAAGAGACTCTTGCATTTGGAATAACTGCAGTTGAGGGTATTGGAATTCATTCTTTTATTGATGGAATAATTTATGCAGTAACTTTCAGAGTTAGTATACTTGTAGGAGTGTTAGCAGCAACAGGTTTGGTTGTTCACGAGTTTGCAGAAGGGGTTATAACTTACCTTGTCTTAATAGATGGAGGGGTAAAGGAAAGGAAAGCAATATTGTATGCATTTTTAATAGCATCCCTTACTACCCCTATAGGCGCTTTTATAGCTTATCCCTTCATAACCAAACTAGGGGAATCTAATTTAGGCTTAATGCTGGGTTTTGTTTCTGGAGTATTGTTGTATGTCTCAGCCTCTCATCTTTTGCCTGAAGCAAGAAAATATGAAGAAGAACATTCTGCTCTTGCTTTCTTAGCTGGGGTAGCACTAGCATTATTTATTGTGTTATCAAAATTAATTTAAACTAATTAAACATAAAAAAATCAAAAACAAAAAATGGAAATAACAAATAAAATTGAAGCAGAAAGAAAAGAAAAAGATTCATTTTTTAAGATGCATCCACAGTCCCCTATCCCCTATGAAAAAAGAAATGATTTCACTGCTCTTAACTATTACCCAATTAAACCAGAATTTAGATTCATACTTGAATTGCGTGAACACAAAGACAAAGAAAGGATAGAAGTTGAGGATAACAAAGGGAATAAACAAGAATTTCTTCGCTGGGAGGAATTTAGATTTGAAGTAGATGGTAAACAAATCATTTTACAAGCTTATAAAGCCAATCCTAATGAAGAAAGACTTTGGGTACCTTTTAGAGATAGTACTAACGAAAAGGAAACTTATGGGGCAGGTAGGTACATTGATTTAGAATCTTCCAGAGATAAAGAAGATGACAAATGGATATTGGATTTCAATCTAGCTTACAACCCTTTTTGTGCTTATAGCGAGAACTATGTTTGTCCTTTTATTCCACCAGAGAATTGGCTCCCTGTAAAAGTTGAAGCAGGTGAGAAGAAATACAGATAAATCTAAGGTGATTAAGATGACTGAAGAAAATAAAATTGAAAAGAAATTAAGAGAATGTGAAAAAAAGCTTGGAGAAATGGCGAGATTAAAGTTAGTGGAACAGTCAGTAATAGCGGGTCTGAGAGAAGAAGGATTCTCTGAAAAGGCACTTGAACTTTTTAGATATAGGAAAAATTTTCTGATTGGTGGTCCAGAAGAATATGAAGCAGATGTCGTTGGCTCTTTTACTGGCAGTTGTGGTGACCGGGTTGATATTTACTTAAAAATTGAAGAAAATGTAATCAAAGATGCAAAATATACTACAAATGGTTGCCCTGGCGCAGTTACCTCAGCATCTGCTGTAACTTTGTTATTAATTGGAAAAAGGATAGATGAAGCTAAAAACTTAAATATAAAATCTGTTATAGAATATTTAAAAAAAGGTCAGAAAAGTTTGCCTAAACATATGTATGATTGTTGTGGAATCCCTATTGGATCACTTAAAGATGCTGTAAGCAAGTATGAAACTAAAAAAAGAGGGAATTAATATGAAAAAAGTCTCAAAAAAAGATATTGAAATTATATTATCAAAAGTTAACCATCCGGAAATAAATTATAGTTTGGTAAAACTTGGAATGATAAAAGATATAGAAGTAAAAGATGTTGCTGTTTCAGCTACATTAATGCTTCCTTTTTTAGAGATTCCAATTAAGGAAGATATCATTAGTCTTATAAAAGAATCTGTGAGGAATCTGGATAAAAATATAAAACTTAAAATAAAAATCGCTGAAATGAATGAAAAGGAAAAAGAAAGATTCATGAAATTGGCGAGAGAAGGATGGATGGTTTAAAATGATAAGAAAAACTATTGAAGGAGAGCTCTTCCATGAAATTGAGGAGTTAGGTAATAAAAAGTATGAGCATATGGGATTTAGAGATAAAGAAAATAAGTTTGGTGATATGATAACTTCATTAGTTCCGAAAGTGGGTATGAAAAGGAAAGCAAAACTCACGATACAAATATTTGATAAAATGGAGGAACAAAATGGTAAAGATAAACCAAAATAAATGTATTGGTTGTGGAATCTGTCAAAGTGTATGCCCTGAAGGATTTGAAATCATTGGAGGCAAAGCAAGAATCAAAGATGATAAAGCAGACTGTATACAGCAAGCAATAGAAGCATGCCCAAGAAATGTTATTACGCTTGATGAAAGCCAAGAACAGAGTAAGTCTATTAGCAATGAAAACCTTGAAAGAAGTATGGGGCAGAGAATAGGTTTTGGTAGAGGAAATGGTCAAGGAATGGGCCAGGGTAGAGGTCAAGGCAGAGGTAGTGAATTTGGTAAAGGCAGGAATAGGGCATAAAGAAGAATTTTTGAATAGAAACAATATAATTGCAGTTGTAGGGGTTTCTACTAACACCCATAAATGGGGGTGGAAGATATACAAAGAATTGAAATCTGCTGCCTTTAAAATTTATCCTGTAAATCCAAAGTATAAAAAAATAGAAAAAGATGTTTGTTATCCAAAACTGCAAATGCTTCCTAAAAAACCAGATGTGATTATAACTGTTGTTCCACCAAGGGTTACAGAACAAATTGTAAAACAATGCAAAAGCCTTAAAATAGGTAAAATTTGGATGCAACCAGGTTCTGAATCAGAAAAAGTTATAAACTTCTGTAAAAATAATGGTATTGAAGCAGTTTATAATGTTTGTTTTGTTGTTGATGGATTAAAAAAGAAATTTGATGATTAAAATGATAACATTTTCATGCAAAAAAATAACTGAAGAAGAACTAATAAGATGTTCATTTAATCTGAATAAAACCGAATACAACGTCTTAATTTTTCTGTTAAGAAA
>Ga0307990_1000980_pt1 | contig 24379 bp, 28 predicted proteins | sample EllFjometagen129_FD_203168 | JGI IMG/M metagenome (GOLD analysis project Ga0307990, IMG submission 203168) | Marine microbial communities from Ellis Fjord, Antarctic Ocean - #129 | ecosystem: Environmental > Aquatic > Marine > Unclassified | place: Southern Ocean | collected 2014-10-08
CCTTTTTCAGTAGTTAAAAGCACAATCACGTTTGCAGCTCGAATCTGCTTGCCATTGTTTAGATCCAGATGACTCTCCCCGCCCATAAATCTTCTATAACTATTGGTCTCAGCATCAAACTCCCATTTCACTGAGTAATCACCATAACCACTCCAAAAATCATGTGAAATCTCTCTTACCTGGCCTGGCTCAGGCTGGCTGTCTTGAAAAGCCCACTGCTCAAAATCATCTTGCCAGTCATCTCCACCTACTACCTTGTAGCCTACTTTTCTTTCTCTTGATAAATTTGTCCATTCTCGCTCTTCTCCAACCTCCCATAGACCTTCGGTGGTAGCCACCATCGTATGTTCTGTAGCAACTTCTTTGTCATCAACTCGATTATAATCTCTGACAAAAGTAGGATAGCCGATTGAGAATTGATTCAAATCATTTTCGCCCACCCACCCATAATCATATATCTGACCTAAGGCGTCAGCTGGTCCTGATAAATTTGCTCCTCCGACATGCGCATAAAGAGGTCTATTAAATCCAGAAGCCCAGTCAACAAAATAGCTTCTAGCAGAACGGACTGGAGCTAAAGTAGTATCAAAACGCTGGACCCCACAATAAAACATACCCATAAATCTAGTCACACCACCTTCAGCGACAGCTTCAAAAACAATGTCCGCATCTGAAAGACCAGATTGAGGTCGCGCCTCAGGATGATTCTCAATCATTACCGCCAGAGGACGACGCTTTTCCCAAGCCTCACGCTCAATCTGGGTGTAATATTTTCCATTTAACGGACAAACTTGATCCTCTTTCTCATTTGGATCAATCTCTAAAAGCTCACTTAATAAGGTGGTTCCATCTTCTTCTAAATCTTGAGCTGTAGTTGTTGCTAGACTATCACTACTTCCAAAATAACTAAAAAGGCCAAACGAAACCAGTGAAGATATTAGATAAAGGCCTAGGAGTAAGAGTAATGTTGATTTTTTCATAATATTATCCTTTTAAACAATGTTAATTCTTGTATCAAAGCTGGTAGTATAACGCAACTAGTATCCCAAAAACTACTAAAGTAGAAATTAAGGTTCTAGTTAAGTCTTTTTTTATTAAACTAATGTCATAATGAAGTAGATTATCTACCTCAACTTGTTTTTTCTTAGTTTTTTTAGCTACCATAATTAAGTAAATATTCTAATCACATCTCTAATAGTAACGGAGATAATTAAACCTAACAATAAGATGTAGCCAGCGTAATTGGCATATTGCTCAATTTTTTTAATTCTGCTGCGACCAGTAATTTTTTCAATTAAAATAAATATGGCTCTTCCACCATCAAGAGCGGGGATGGGTAAAATATTCATAATCGCTAAATTAACTGATAGCATGCCAGAAAAACTTAGTAAAGCTAAAAATCCTTCGGCAAAAATGCCTTCACTAGTAGCTTGATGAACAATGCCGACTGGACCAGCAATTTCTTTAGGTACTTGCCCTAATAAAACCATGTTCCTTAATAAATCTCCCAAACCTTCCAAAATAACTCCACCCAACCAAAAGGCTTGAACTAAGCCATACCAGACACCTCTAAACGGCATCTCATACCAAGGATGGTCTAAATAAATAACAGACTGAAATACTATTCCCAATGATCCTTGTCCTACCGGAGTTTCTTCTGGCTTGCGTAAATAAACCTCGAATTCTTGAGACGTATAGTCACATTCAAGCTGATTACAGCTACCGCTAGTGACCAAACCAACTGTTTCTCCCTGATGATTGGAAATCTCTTCGATTACTCTTTCCAAACTATTGGTTTCAATTAACTCATCATTAATTTTTAAACCCAAAATATTCACTTCCGTTGGCAAATTAGCTTTCTCTGCTGGAGAGTCGATAGAGATCTTGCCAATTCGAGGCTGTTCCAACCTAGTAGGAATACCAGAAATAGAAAAAACTAAAGAAAAAGCCAAGACACCAAATAAGAAATTAACTGCAGCTCCAGCTAAAATAACAACTAGTCTTTTATTAGTTGAAAACTTATGAAAAACTCCAGACTCTTCAGCCTCACCCTTAATAGCTACAAAACCGCCAAATGGAACCCAGTTTAATGAAAAAAGAGTTTCTTTCCACTTAAATAGTTTCAGTGCTCGAGGTGGATATCCTAGACCAAATTCTTCGACCCTCATCTTCATAAATCTAGCTGCAAAAAAATGTCCTAGTTCGTGAATTATGACTAAAAAAGACAAAATTAAAATAAAAATAATTATCGACATGGGTAATGCTTGGTTTAGATCGTCATCAAATCTGTTTCTTTATATTTAGCCAGCTTATCAATTTCATCAATCTTTAATTGAGTTAATTTATCAAGTTTTTTCAAATCACGCCTAACATCATCTTCACTTACATCGGCCTCTCCATCTTGATCTTCAATATCTTTCTTAACTTCAGTTCTAATGGAACGCAACATGACGCGGCCAATTTCTACTTTTTGATAAAGTAATTTCACCATCTCCTTGCGTCTTTCTTCTGTTAGAGGAGCAATGGTAATGCGAATAATATCGCCATCTACAACTGGGTTCAGATTCAATCCCGATGAGGCGATAGCTTTTTCAATATCGCTTAAAATTGAAGTGTCCCAAGGCTTGATTACTAACAGATTGTGGTCAGGAGCTGAAGCGTTAGCTAGCTCACCAATCTTCATTTCCGAATCATAAACATCAACTCTAATTGGATCTAACATCTGAGTTGTTGCCTTTCCAGTACGTAGCGTAGCCAAGTCTTTCCTAACATGCTCGATGGCTTTATCAGCTAACTCATTGAAAATTGAAAATTGAAATGGCATAGTGTAAAGATTATACTCTATTTTAGACACTAACAAAGCATGCGACTTAAAACTTATTGGCACGTCATTACCAGCTTGTTTACTTCACCTAAATATTATTTAGAAATATTTAAGGCTCCCTTTTGGTTTAGTTTTAGATTTTTTATCATCAGCATGACCATTCTAGGACTAACTTTGACCTGGAGAGTTAATCAAAAAGTAATGCCGACTCTACAAGAACAAATGAATGTCACTCTAGATGAAGTGGTGACTAATTATCCAGCTGATTTAGAAATAGTCTGGAGTGAAAATCAACTCAGATATTCAGCTGAAGATGCCATAGAAATATCTTATCCGAGCTTAATGGGACAAAACTCTCAACTACCTCCTGTTTTTGGATATTTTATTCCCGGAGAGATTTCATCAGCGCAATTTTCAGAAAAACTAGAGCATGAAAGTTTGTTTGTAGTTAGTAGTGATAAATTTTTTATCAACGATCTTCGGGAAGCCTGGACTGATGCTCCTCTCACTGAGATATTACCCGAAGAAGATCTAGTTCTAAACAAAGATACTTCTGGTGAATTTATTTCTAAATTCAAACTAGAGATAGAAGAAATTATTCCAATTATTAAACAATTAAATTTCATTGCTATTCCGATAGGGCTAATCATCTTTAGATTATGGATGAGTTTTTTAGAAGCAATCTTAGTTTTCTTATTTTTTAAACTAAATAAATTCAATTTAAATTTCGGTAAAACCATACAGCTTTCACTCCATTTAGTGGTGGTGGCAGAAACCATTGCTCAAATAGCTAACTGGATATATCCCAACATCCAAATCTCTATGCTAGTTTTAGTTTATTGGAGTGTTTTCTCTTATGTCTTCTGGACACAAAGAGAACATTTTTCAAAATTAAAAATTAAAACTGCTCTTCAAGATTAATTGAAGAATCTATCGGCGGGAATGGGAATTCCTCTTGATTGGGATCAGCTGCCTCAAGCTCATTTTTCAGTTCTAAAAGTCTTTGATTAAATGGCCCCACCACCACTTCTGTAAGCTCAATCTCTTCAACTTCAATAATTTCTTGACTTTCTTTTTTAGACCCTAATTTAATTAGAGCAAAAATACCTAAAGCCATGAGTAAAAAAACTATTACTGCGATAATTATTTTTTTAAGTTTTTTTTGCTTGAACTGCTTAAGTTCTTCTGCCGATAAGTTTTTATCAGCCTCTCCAGCGGCTTCCACCTCTTCAAGTAAAGGGCTTTCCGTTACAAACTGAGTCTGGTCTAGCATTATATCTTCTATCATATTTTAAGTAACTCCCCCAAAAAAGTTAATGCTTTAGCCAACGATGAATGGATTGAGATTAACTGTTTTTTAATAGAGTTATAGACTCCCTTATACCCAGCATTAGAAGGGTTAGCGTAGACATCTTCAACTGCATCAAACTCTGGTTTTAGAGTAGTTAGTAAACGATCAGTTTCATCAAAAGATCTTTTTCTTTCAGTAGATTTTAAAGCTCCACCGGCAGTAGCAATTTCTGTCTCCATATCGGCTTCCAGTAGAATTGCTTTGTCATGAATCGTTTGTAACTCACCAATAGACATGACTGCTAAAGCTTGATAGGCAGCTTCTTCGATTTGATCAAATAAATTTTCAAACTCCTCAGAAATTTCATTGATCTGAGGCTTATCTAGAGTTTCACTAAACTGCTGCTGATGCTCCTCAATCTTTCCAATAGCTGAAAGCAAACTCTGCTCAGCTGCTTTTTTCTCTGGTAATTCTATCCCCGTCTGAGATAATAATTTTAATCTGAGTAATCTTAAGTATGTTCGTAAAACCCTATCTCTTACAATCATCACTTCTTGAGTTTTCTGGACAGCATCCTCTAAAGAAGCTAAGGTACCAAGCTTATAATATTGATTTTTAGCAATTAAATATAAGTTCTCTAAATTGCGATATTCTTCTAGCTCGCCACGATACTGCAGCTTAAGCTGACGAATATCCTTAGAAAAAGATTCTTTTTCATAAATAATTGGATCATTAGTCTCGCTATCCTGAGCGTAAATTACGCTAAAATTAAATAAAAATAACGAAATAAGTAGTAAAAGGGAAAATGTTTTTTTAAAAATTGACATAGTTAATTAAAATGTGAGTAAGACTAACAATAATCCTGCTAATGTTCCCACCCCCAAATACTCCAATACAATTTTTTTAGCAATATGACCGTCTTTGAGATGAGATAATACACCCCAAATAAAATAAAAAGCAGCAATACCAATGGAAACCATTCTCTGCAATCTACGATCTGGCCAAGATCCTAAAAATAATATTACCCCTAAGATTAAACCTAATATTAGAACCAAGTACATCAGCTTGTTATTTTTTATTTCTTTTAGCATTTAATTTAACCTACTACCCCTCCCTTAAAGAAGATAATTAAGTACATCACAACTAGTAAAATAAAAATATGAGCCAAATTTTTTCCAACTAATCTAGTGGCTCTTCGATTTCCAATTACTAAAATATCGTAAGAAAGAGTGCCTACTATCAACATAATCACCGCCAAGAAAAATGCCTTAGTAAGTTGAAGGGGAGTAAATAATGGTGGTGACTCTATTTCTCCACCAGGAACTAAGACACTAGCTAAAACATCAGTTTGAGATCTTTTTACTGCCTCTCCAGATTCTTGGAGAACAGGTTCTTGAACAGTCAAACTAGCTTCTTCTTTCTGGGCAACTACACTAGGTTTAGTACCAGCGGCAACTTGAGAACCAAATATCTGCACTACCAAGGTAGTCTCATACCCATCTAGACTACCATCTATAACTGCGATTCCGATTTCATCATATCTGGAGTTTACAATATTGGCTCGATGGGTTGGTGAAGCCATCCAGGCAGCCATCATGCTTTCAGTATTGGCAAAATCTCGAGCAAGATTTTCTCCTGCCAATCGATAACTATACCCAGCCTGCTTAATAAAATACCACGGATCTAAACCATCAGGAGCAACATGGGACCAATATTGATCAGCAAACATATCTTGTCCTTTAGCTAAAGCTGCCTCAGACAAACTCTGATTAAAAACTAATGGCTCCAATCCCAGACCAGCTCTTTTATCATTGGTTAATTTAATCACCTGCTTAGGTGTAATAGTAGAAGCATACCCAAGAACACCATTAAATCCTGATAATCCAGAAAAAAGGTGGAGTAAGGAAATAAAACCACTAGAAACTAAAACTAAAAAAAACAAGGCTTCGGGATGAAGTAAACGTGGACGATGATTGTTGGAACGTCTTGGATGAAAAATATGGGCAAAGATATCTGAAAGTTTTCTCACATCCTCTATTATGCAAGATAAATGCTTTTAAACTCAAGAGCTAATCTTTGGCTTTGTATGGAATACTTTCTCCCAGAGGTGAGAGTGCTCCAGCCGAATCAATACTACGAATAGCTAGATAGCCAAAAACAATTTGAGGAGCTTTAATAAGTATGATTTCTCTAAATCCTGATGAGTGCGGTGAAAAAAATTGAGGTAAAAATATTTCTATTGACTGAGCTTGAAACCAATTTTCTAAAGTTATTGGCTCTGATAAGTAACGAATGTCATAAGCTAAAGGTTTGCCTAAATTAGCATCATTGGTTTGAGGAGCATCCCACTCCAAGGTCGCATATTCTTCACTATCGACAGTAACAATTAAATTATTAATGGCTTCCGTTTCTATAAAATCATGCTTATCTTTAAAAATTAACCTAATTTTTTTAATAATTGCCGATGTGTCTTTAAGCTCATCACCATTATTACCGCTCCAAATAGACAAAGTTTGGGGGGCGCTGGAAAAAGTAGCTAAGTTAAAAGCAATTTTTTTTATTTCATCTTCAAAAACTGATTGTTGGTACGCCAAATAATCATCAATATGAATAGTAAAACCTGGGGTATCAAATCCTAAGGTATCCTCGACTGATACCAACTCAAGCTCTAGCTCTAAGTACCAATTTTTATTATCTCCTAATTCCGGAAAAGATATTTCTAGTACTTCATCTTTAAGCTTTTTTTCTTCACTTAATAAAACAATTTCTTTAATTATTGGTAAGTTAATTTCAGCTAATGTTTTAGAAATATTGTTAGGTTTGGGGGTACTAGTCAAAGTTAAGTTAGGGCGAGGTGAGGGAGGAGTAAGTGGGGACGCGATATTTTTGACTACGGGTTCAAAAAATTTCTGAAGAATTACTTCCTCCCCTTTCACCTCGCCTTCGATAACCAGCTCTTTTATTTTTAAATCACCAGCTAACGGTATCTCTAATAATCCAACTAGTACCAAACCTAGAACTAAAGCCATTTTCATGGCAACTTGATAAACTCATTAATAATCAGTAAAACTAAAAAAATAAAAATTGTGGTGGCAATACCAGCCTTACTTTTAAACCAAGCGAGAGTATAGCCCAGCTGAGGTATCGACCCAATTAATTTTCCCTTGATTTGTCCTGCAAAAATTGGTTGGGGAGATAAATATTGAGTAGCATCACCTTGGGCCAAATAAGTTATTGGCTCATCTTTATCTCTTTTCTCTACCACCCGATGGACAATCAACTTCTTGTCATCCCTGTCACTAGCTTGATAGACAATGATTTCACCGGGATAATAAGCTGCTTCAGCCCGATAAACAACTAAGCTCCCAACAGGCAATTTAGGCTCCATTGAGGCGGATTGAACAATTACCAATTGATACCACTGATCTACGACGGAAATCAGTGGTATCAATAATAAGGTAGCAACTAGAACCCCTATCATTAAAACTGCATTGCTGATAAATTGACTCAGCTTTTTCATCTCCTAGTTAGTCCCTTGTTCAGCAGTAAATTCTAAATCTACATCTACCCACCCATCTTGGTAATTTACATCTGCGTCTAGGTCATACTGCCAAGTCAGAAACAAACCTTTGCCATGACCAGCGCTTCCACCAATGATATCGTCTGTATCTCCACCGGGTAAAACTTCAGCTCCGCTTTCCAAATCAAACGCTACACCAGCATGTATTAAATCCATGCCGCTATAGAAATCTAACAAAGTAAAATCACCACCATTAGTGTCATACCTTGTAATTAAATCTGGCAAAATATCTTCTCCAACATCTTGGATGCCATCTCCATTGCGGTCATACCAAGCAAAAGTAAGATTTACCACCTCATCCAAATGCTTCTCACCATAGTACTTACGATCAGTCATGGTCATATAAACTGATTCTGCATCAATATCACCAGTGTTTCTCAAAAAAATCTTTGAGCTAACTTTGTCTCCTGGCGTCCACTCTAGCGGAGTACTCCAGACACCGGTCACATTGCCCGACCAGTTACTTAAAGCCACATCAGCAATATTATCTCCATCAACATCAGTGATACTAATCTGCAGATCGAATGGACCAGAATAAAACTTATTATCTTCAGCGATAACTAAATCTTGAAATAAAGCATATCCATGCCCAACAGCAAAGATGCTCACTAATACTATAAATAAGGAAAGAATAATTTTACGCATTGACTCTCCTCCTTTCTAATTAGAAAGATAGATGAGCATGCCTACTAAAAGTGTAACGTTTTTAAAATTGGTCTCTATTTATCTTCAGCTACTTCTAGTTTTTGAAACTGGCCACGTCTAAATAAAATTGCGATCACTGCATAGGTAGCAATATCAACCCAACTTTCTTCAATGGATTCGTTGACCGGACCTTCACTATCTTGTTTAATCAACAAGTTTTTGAGTCGTTCAGCTTTTTCCACCACCCGCATGGCAATACCGAGTTCTTCGATCGAAAGAATATTGCCTTTACCATAATCTTTATGTTTTTTAAGAAACATTTCTAAAACTTCATCATTTACTTGTGCAAAAGCTTGATTTAGAGTTTGGGGGTCATTTTGTGAAGACATAAGACTTTCTCCTTTAAATTATTTTTACAACATTAATCAATGTATCATAATTCTAGCAAACTAACTTCATGTTTAGACTGTATAGAAAATAATCGGATTTGTTTGTATAATTAGCATTCCTGACTAGGCCCCATCGTCTAGTGGCTAGGACACCAGGTTCTCATCCTGGCAACCGGAGTTCAATTCTCCGTGGGGTCACCAATACGGTTACATTGAATCAAAACCTTATCTGTCACAATTATTGGCACAATTATGGCACGATTATGTGCTATAATGAAAACATGTTTAAACCAAAGTTTACAATTACTCCTTCCATAAATAATAAAATTGCTGAAATTGAAAAGCTAAAAACAATTTTTGACCACTCAAGTATTATCCCTGAACTGGCAATTGAGCTCAGGTATAGAGCCACAGTAGAGTCAGTTCACAGCTCTACCTCAATAGAAGGAAACCCCTTAAACCAGCAAGAAGTAGAAAAAGTGCTTGCAGGAACAACCATATCTGCGCCAGATTATGCTATTAAAGAAGTACTTAACTATAAGAATGCTCTTAATTGGCTCGGTCAAAGAGAAAAAACCAAATCTACCTTAAATTCAAATGAGATTCTTAAACTACATAGCATATTAATGCTAAATCTTTTACCGACTCATAAGGTTGGAAGCTATCGACCTGGAGATGTATATATAGTTGATGAAGTAAAAACCTCAAGAGGCTCAAGTGAGAAAGAAGTAGTTCAATACACCGGTCCACAAGCAAGTGACTTAAAGAAACTCGTATCAAGTTTTACTGCGTGGGTTGAAATACAAAAAAAAGAAAAAAAACTTCACCCCGTTCTTCTTGCAGGTCTTGCTCATTTTATTTTTGTTTCAATTCACCCATTTTCAGATGGTAATGGCAGAGCAACTAGATTGCTAACTCATCAATTCTTAAAATCAACTTCCTATAATTTTAACGATTCTTTATCCCTAGATTCCTATTACCTACAAAATAGAGAAAACTACTATCAAGCTTTAAGCAGAGCAAAAACATTTGAAGATCGTATGTTTGCAGATATCACTCCATTTTTAGAATTTTTTGTAGAGGGATTTTTACAGTCAGTTAAAACTCTTACCAAGTATGCGCAGATAGGAAAAGTCTTAGAGGATAAACAAAAACCAATTAGACTAAATCAAGAAGAATTACTAATTTTAGATTATGTATACCAATTTAAGTCAATAAATATTGAAGAAGCACTCACGGTTACACAAGCTAAAAAAAGAACCACTCAAAGAAGATTGAACAACTTAGTTGAAAACAAAATTCTTAAAATCGAGGGTAAAGGTCCATCTACAACTTACGTCCTATTCAACTCGTAAATTAATTATATATAAGACGCAGTCTCTCGAGGTTTTCTAAAAGCGGTTCAAACTGACTTGCTTTAGGGTCACATTTACGCCTTTTCCTCGAGAGTTTTTCATAACCCAAGTACAACATTGAAGCATGTGAATATATCAATTCTATAATTAAAAAAATTACTTATCATTTAATACATAATAAGTTGATCGCCCTTTACCCTCACGTTTAATTAGTTTCATTTCCATAAGTTTTTGAAAATCAAGTGTCCTTGTAGCTTTAGCACGCTGGGTCAATTTTGAATAATCTCTATCAGTAATAAAACCATTTTGTTTTATAAAGTTGAGTAGTTTCAAATGATATTCTTCAATTTTTGTTTCAGGTGAATAACCCAGTTGAGGGATTATCTTTTTTACTCTGAGTAGCTCATCAATAATACCTTCAGTAAAATATTCCAACCAAGCTGTGAAATCAATTATATCTATTAATTCATTGTGATCTCCAAATTCCCCAACAGTTTGAAAGTATTTTGTCACATTTTTATTGTAGTAGTTTTCAAAACTAAACAAATTGAATGTATCAAGACCCATTTTTGCCAACAAAATCTTTGTAATTAATCTTGTTGTTCTACCATTTCCATCCATAAATGGATGAATGATTACCATTTGTTTGTGAAAAATGCCAGCTAAAATTAAAGAATCTACAGTATTTTTATTTTGAATAATAAACTCAACAAGATCTGACATTAATTTATTGACAACATCATAGTCTGGAGGTAAAAAAACAACTTTACCTGATCTTGGATCATTAACAACCACAGTTTTTTTTCTAAGAACACCAGATTCGAAATTAGGTAATAAGCCATCAATGACTTTTTTATGTACTTTTAAAATTAAATCTAATGAAATTTTTAAATCATCTTTTTTGTTTAGTTCATTTAAATATTCAAGAGCTTCATTATAATTTAACACCTCACGTTCGCTGTCACGAATATATTGTGGTCTATTTTTTAATATTTTTTTAACTTCGGTTAATGGTAACGGATTGCCTTCAATACTCGTTGAAGCAAAAGTAGAAACTTCTCTAGCTTTCTTCTCAAAATCCATTAGTATTACTTTAGGAAATCGCTGATTATTTAGTTCTTCAACCAATAAAGATATATACTTAATATTTGAAAGCAGTTTATTAGTAATTGTATATTTTGGCTTAAACATATTAGCCTAATAATAGTCGATTATTAGTCGATTGTCAATGTCTATTTAGATACACTGATATATAAGATGTAACCTCTCAAAGTTTTCTAAAAATGGTTCAAGCTGAGTTACCTTGGGGTCACAGATTAATTGATATGTGGGAATACATCAACCCAAGTGATATTCAAATCCATCTTTATCTAGCAATCCAGTTCTCCTCCAATACTGCATGGTTCGATATCTATGTCAAATTCAGGTGAGTTTAGATTTTTACCCACTTCTACATAATCCATAACATCTATCTGATCCCATTCGTGCTCATGGTTCCATTGGTTCCAAAAATAACGCCACTCATTCCACCCAACACCAAGATGCTTTACATAAACATCGTGATCTGTGAGAATTTTTCCAACTTTTCTACCAGTCATGCAGGGAATGCTATAACAATAAACAATAATTTCCTTATCTGTCGGAAGTTCTTGAAAAGATTTTACAATTCTTTCAACGTCTCCATAGGCTGATGTATTCGGATCTTTATAAGCAGGAATGTTTATTGCTCCCAATATATGCTCTCGCTCATATTCTTGTTGACTTCGAAGGTCCACCAAGATGAAGTTATTGTCTCCTTTGCTCATAGCTTTTCTAATATGATGTGGACTAACGTGGACTGCGGTCTCTGCTTGATAAAAATCTTTGATCAGTTCTTCTTGACTTTTGTTTGCTGATTTTTTTTCAAGTAAGGTGTAAGTTATGATCGATGCAGTCAATCCACCTACTAGGGCTGATGCTAATATTGTTAAAACGATTTTTTTCATTTTAGTCATTTATCATTCTAGAGTGATGATACCATGCTGGTTCAATTGCCCACAGAAGAATAGAAGTTTGTTATAATCTTATTACATGAATTCTATACCATTAAGCTCAATCTCACCGCTTGATGGTCGCTATCACTATTTAACCAAACCTTTAGCCAAAATCTTTTCTGAGTCTAGTCTTATTTCCCACCGCCTTAAAATAGAAATTCTATACCTTCAAGCCCTTTCTAAGGCAAAAATTATTCGTTCATTTACCAAAAAAGAAATTTTATTTTTAAATAAATTACAACAGCCCACGCCAACTGACATTAAAAAAATTAAACAAATCGAAAAAAAAACACATCATGATGTCAAAGCAGTTGAATACTATTTAGCTCAAAAACTAAAATCAAGCTCTCTAAAAAATATTATTCCTTTTATTCACTTTGGCCTCACCTCAGCTGATATCAATAACCTCTCATATCGACTCATGATTTCCTCAGCCAATCAAAATCTTTTATTACCTAAACTCAAAGAAATATTAAAAACTCTCAGCCAACTTTGCGCCAAACATCATGATCTACCAATGTTGGCACGCACCCATGGCCAAGCTGCCATTCCCACCACTCTCGGCAAAGAAGTGTCAGTATTTTTGATGAGACTGCTAAAACAATTAGAAAAATTAGAAAACTATCAATTATCCGGCAAGCTCAATGGGGCAGTAGGATCTTTTCAAGCCTTATACTTTATCAAACCCAAAATTAACTGGCCCAAATTTTCTGCTGATTTTATTTCCTCTTTAAAACTAAAACCCAATCTACATACAACACAAATTAATCCAGCTGATGACATTGTCAATTTATTTAACATTTATCACCTCATCAACTCAATTTTAATTGACCTTAATCAAGATTTTTGGCGTTATATTTCTGATGATTGGCTCATACAAGATCAGAAAAAAGATCAAGTCGGATCCTCAACCATGCCGCAAAAAATCAATCCCATTCAATTTGAAAACAGCGAGGGTAATCTTACTTTAGCCAATGGCTTAATTGAAACAATCAATAGAAAACTGCCTCTTAGCCGACTGCAAAGAGATTTATCTGACAGCACCATTCATAGAAACTTTGGAACTATTTTTGGTCATTCATTAATTTCTTACCATAGCTTGTTAAAAGGTCTGAATTCTATAAAACCAAATAAAGAAAAAATTGATCAGGATTTAAATAAAAATTTTAATATTTTAGCTGAAGCTTTACAAACTTGGCTACGACATCAACAAGATCCTCAGGCATTTCAAAAAACAGCCCAGATAACTAAAGGTCAAAAAATGAAACAACTAGATTGGCAAAATTTGACTCAGGATTTTGATAAAAAACTAGCCACTCTCACTCCAGCTGCTTACACTGGCTTATCTTCAGACCTCACTTTATTAGCAATAAAAGATATTAATAAATTTTTAAAAAAATCATAGAAAGAACCTTAAATGGAAGATATTAAAAAAATTTACCAGGCAGTTTATAAACAAAATAAACTTTTTGGAATCAACAGACCATTAAAAAATAATCCCTTTAAAGTTAAAAATAAACGCTCTAACTCAGTGGCAATTTGTGGGGGTGTTTTCGGCGACGAAGGTAAAGGTAGAGTTACTGATGAACTAACTGCAAGGTTTCTCAAAAAATCAAAAAATGTGATTCATTATCGTGACAATGGTGGCTCTAATGCTGGTCATACAGTTGAAATCGGAGATATAAAACTAGGTCTTCATCAAATAGGCTCTGGAGTGTTTATTAAAAATGCCACGGTTATTTCTGGAAAAGGAATGGTAATTCATCCTATTGATTTTGTGGAGGAAATACATCAAGTCAAACAAGTCAATAATGACAAAATACCAGCCAAATTAATTATTGATGAAATGGCCAGTCTTTGTTTAGACACTCATCGTGCTTTTGAATACGCCATGAAATGGTCAACCAAAGGTTACTCTGGCTCCACAGGGAGGGGAATTTCTCAAGCATATGCTGACATTATTTATCGTCATCCTTTGCGCATGCGAGATCTAGCTCGTTCTGATTGGAAAAAAGATTTTAGAAATCATTATCAATTTTATAAAAAACTTTGTCACGGCATTGGATTAGAGCTGGAAAACATTAAGGTTTGTCGTCTGGGAAAAACAGATAAAAAAATAGGCAGTGTGGCGACTTTTATTTCTAGATTAGAAACTGCAAGAGCAAAGCTTAAACCCTTCATCAAGCCATGCCATCAATTTTTACTTAAAGCCTGGAGCGGTAAGACTCCATTTGTGTTTGAAAAGGCTCAAGGTCTTGGTTTGGATAAATATTGGGGAGCTTACCCTGATTGCTCTGTTTCAAACTGCACTTATGAAGGTATTCGTAGTTCCACAGAGGGGATCGTGGATCCACATGATATTGCGGTCAAAGCAGCAGTTATTAAGGCTACATACACTTCTAGTGTTGGTTCTAGAATTATGCCAAGCCATATGTATGAAAAGCTAGCTAATAAAATTAGAGAGGATGCTCATGAATATGGGACCACAACCGGTAGACCACGCGACATCCATTATTTAGATATTCCGCTTATCAGTTATTTGTTGAAAGTAGGGCAGGTAGATTATTTAATACCAACTCATCTTGATATTGTGCACCCCAATACTCCTATCAAAATTTGTGTAGGTTATAAAAAAAATAACAAGTTGGTGCAGTACCGACCAGACCAAGAGTATTTGTTGGGGATTAAACCTGTTTTTATGAAGCTACCAACTTGGGATCAAAAGGTTTTGCAAGATGCTAAAAAACCCAGTGACTTACCCAGAGAAGCTCTTCAATTCTTAGCATTTCTTAAAAAAGCACTCAATGTAGAAATCCTCATGGCCACCACCGGACCCAAAAGACATCAGACCGTTAGCTGGTTTTGAGGATGAAATAACATAAGAAAAAGAGCCATTGCTGGCTCTTTTTCCACAATCTACTTAAGATTTAAGTTGAATATATGTATATAATATTTAACTATGAGTGAAGAAAAAGAAAGAATTAGAATAAATTCAAGAAGTGCTGGTTTGAGAAAAAGACAGGGGGAAGCAGGTAAGGCTTCAAAAAGGAGCAATAAACCCGACAATCTTCCTCAGAGAGATATTAGTGACTTAAATGTTGAAGATTTTCTTAAAGAAGCAAAAAGAAATAACTTAGATCTTGCTGCTATTGCAGCAGCAGCAGCTGAGAAACAGAATAAGTCATAAGTTTAATTACCTCACTACTATGTTATAATTTAACCTATAATAATTTATTCCGCTTAGACGGATTTTTTATCAAATAATATGAACAAAGAAAAAAAACCTTCAAATAGCAAGCCAAAAGATTTATCAGCTGTAGCTGAAGCTTTTCAAAATGATTTCATCGCTGATCAAGAAAGAGCAGCTGGTGAAAATTCGGAGATTTTAGCCCAAATTAATAATCTTAAAGCTCAGATTGCGGAAATAAATGACGAAGAATTAAATGAGAAAATTTACTAGAACCATTTCCTAAAGTAATTGGTTTTTATTGATTTTTTAATTATTTCTCTTGAGAAGATAGACTCATTTAGATCACTAATAACAGAGTTCTGTTGCGTAACCGTTAGGGTCACATTAGCCCAAGTAATTTCATAATAGATGAATTTGGTCTATAGTTATCTTATGCATTTAAGGTCACTCCATTTTTTTAAATTTACTAAGTACTCTCACATCGTTGAAGCATTAACTCTTAGTGATGTTTTATATTGGGGTGGAGATACTTTTGTTTCTGTTGTTTTGGCTCTATTCGTGACTCAATATATTGACGGGGCTTCTGCAAGTAGTGTAGGAATCGCCTATATGATTTACAGACTAACCTCTTCTCTATCTACAACTTTTGTTGGCAGATTTTTTGACAGCATAAAGGGGCATATGGATGAGGTATGGGCTTTATTTATAGCATCAGTTATTGCTGGTATAACATACATTCTCCTCAGTTCTGCCACTCAACTCTGGCATCTTTATCTAGCTATGGGAATTGTGGGCATCTGTAGGGCTTTTGATGTTAATGCTTGGAGGATGATATTTTATACTCACCTGGAATCAAAACATAAAGGCCGCACCTTGGGAACATATGACGCTATTTATGGTGTTTCAATGGGTGCGATGGCTGCTCTATCCGGTTTTGTCGGTGAAATCTACGGCTTTAGAATCGTCATATTAGTTGCAGGATTAATTATTGTATTGGGTGGAATACCAGTTTTATCATTAAAAAAAGACCAATTTGTTAAATAATCTTTTAATTTGACTATTATTTAGATCTTTAATGCTTCCACATATTTTGTTTATGATTGATATATATCTCTGTCCGACAAAAAATTAATAAACTTAGTTATAAAAGCTAACATCGTTAAAAAAGGTGACGCTTCTAAAATACTTAAGTATGCCATGAGCGTTAGCTGGTGGCCTTTTTTACTTCACCTTTAAGAAAATAAGTATCTTCTGGAGTGCTATTAATCTTTACCATGAAAACTTTAATCTCTTTAGATTTTGGCTCTATGTGATGGACTTGATTGGGCTTAATTACTAAAAATGATCCAGAGACGACTTCAATCTCTTTACCATCTATGGTTGCCACTCCCTCACCTTTAAGAAAATAAAAGAGTTCTGTTTTTTCTTTATGAAAATGAATCTTTTCATTCTGACCAATTTTAGCCAGTTGAACCTGAACACCAATGCCGTCATCGGTGAATAAAACCTTTTTACTATAACCTTTTTTTTGAACCCAAATAGACAAGCCTACTCCTCAAACCCTGCCAAACATTCTGCTTTATCTTCTCCTGATAACATATCGCACACTTTTTTCATTTCCTGAAGATTTTGCTTCACTCCCTCCATCATGGCATTCATATCTGTGAAGTTCACGTCTGTAGGAGGAACAAACATTTTTGCGTCAGCTTTCCAAGACTCACACTTAAACTCAAAGTCTTGATTGATCGTCTCCATATACTCAGCGTCACCGGCTGCATCTTCCCAGACCTCTCCATCTTCACGAGGATCTACTTCATTAAGATCTGCTTCTTCTATTTTTACCTTCATACCTTTTTTTGTAACTGGATTCCAAGAATAAGACCACTCTGGATCAGTGATGGCAATCATCTGCTGAGCTGGCTGATCACCCATGGCTGGAATGTCGCTTTCAGCTCGAGTCTTTTTACCATCTACATAAACAGTGCTACTGCCTTGCTCCGCAGTCTCCCAAATACATTTTTGGGCTTTATTAGCACCCATTAAGTCTTTAATTGTGCCATTAAAACTACCATCCTGCTGCTGTTCTTGTTCAGTCACAGCTGCTTGATTACCTGCTTTAGTGCAGGCAGAAAAAACTAATCCACTGAGCATAATTAATAGTGCGGGGAAAATGATTTTTTTCATAATTCACATTATACCTAAAATATATAATTTAATGATATAGTGAATATAGTATCTTTAAACTTCAATCTAAGGAGGTTCTATGTGGGAAAAACTTACCGATAAAAAAGCAGTTGCTTTTATTTCCAAAATCGAAGATCCCTTTAAAAGCCTACCTCATCTTCCAAAATCATTAATTGATTTTTTTGTGAAGATTACTCCTTGGGGAGTGGGATTGGGAGCATTTTTTAGTATTTATGGTGCTATTGGAAATCTAGGGTTTGGGCTTGGCATGAATCGAATGAGTAAAATCATCAATTTTTATAGTGGAGTCAATCCACTCTACTTTTTCTTATCAGCAACTCTTCAGCTAATGATAGCTTTAATTGCCATCAAGGCTTTTAGTTTGCTCAGAGCCAAAAAACTAGAAGGTTGGATCTACCTATTCTGGTCAAATTCGATGGCGATACTACTATCTATTCTGGGATTTGTCTTCATCGGAGGATCTGGAATGGGATTACTTATTGGAGCTTTAATCGGCTACTACTTCTTGTTTGAAATTAAACCAGCTTATAAAGCTAAGGCTAAAAAGGAAAAATAAGTTAAGTTCGAGGTCTGGCTATGACTAATGTGGCAGTTTTTTGCCAAGGGTTAACCGCATAAAGAATCAATATTTCTCGTAATTGTGATAGGTGACTACTAAGTTGTTCTAAATCAATGACTCTGGTCTCAACTACTGTATATCGGTACCAACCATCGTTGCTCCCGATCACAAAAATTTCATCACCAAGCTGAGCTTGATAGAGATTATATAAACTATAGTCTTTATTTAAACCTTGAATAATAATTGGCCGACCACTACCAATTCCAGCTGAACTTTCAAGATGTATTGCAGATGCTTCTAAGCTAACTAAGGGTAAAACTATGGCTGGTCCACGCTCAACATGAGTATCAATTCCAACATCAGTACTCTTAATTCTGACTATTTCTACACCTCTAGCAATGTTGTTTTGAGGTAGGCCAGCCTGAATTTTAGTTGGGTAAAAAGCCATCATTAGCCCTAATCCCAAACCCAGACCTAATCCAGAGCTTAAAACCAAATAAAATCGTTTAAAAAAACTAAACATTAATTTATTATACCAAACTATATCATTTGATTGATATATTAATAATAATTAAGTTCCTATTTTTCTTTTTGAAGGATTGCTACAATACAGAGAGTGAAAAAATATATTGCTTTTGCCACCCTGATTACCGCCTTAATAGTTCTGCCATTAGGTTGGTTTCTGGGTGACTTGATTGGTATTTCTTTTATTTCTCAAAAAACTGACTTACTGTCTCCCTTTGCTAATCAGGTTGAAGAAAAAAAACTACCCTTACTTAAATATGGTATTGAAAACCTGCAAGACTACGATTTCCAACCCAGTCTAATCACTGTTAAAGAAATGATTGATAGTACAGATGACTATGATAGCTATTTATTTTCTTATCAAACATTAGGAAAAACTATGACCGGACAACTTAATGTTCCAGTGGCAAATCCACCACAGAATGGCTACCCAGTGATAATCATGCTTCGAGGATGGGTTCCTGAAGAAACTTACTCTACTGGAGCTGGAACTAAATCAGCCGCAGCCGTTTTTGCTAAAAATGGCTATGTGACGCTGGCACCTGATTTTTTCGGATTTGGTGGGAGTGATGCTGAGGCGACTGACTCCTGGGAAGCTAGATTTCAAAAACCAATTAATGTAATTGAGCTACTAAAAACCATCCAGAGCACGCCTCAAATTGAGATTGGTGAGAAAAATATTAAATTAAGTGGTTGTAATTGTAATAAATACATTTGGGCTCATAGTAATGGTGGACAAGTCGCCTTAGCTGCCCTAGAAATATCCAGAGAATCAATTAAAACCTCCCTTTGGGCGCCAGTAACAGCCCCATTTCCCTACTCAATCCTATTCTTTAGTGATGAGCATGATGACGAGGGCAAAGAGATGCGCAAATGGCTAAGTTTATTTGAAGATGACTATGATGTGGCTGATTTCACCATTACTCAACATCTAGATAAACTCCAAGGATCTATCCAGATCCACCAAGGCACAGCTGATGAGGCGGTACCTGTAGTTTGGAATGATGAGTTTGTAGAAAAAATTGAGCTAGAAAATGAAAAACGAGAAAAGGCACTAGAGGAAGCAAAGACAAGTACTCAATCAGCTCATCTAGGCAAAGTTTTGCCACCAATTGAGATTAACTACTTTAAATATCCAGGTACAAATCATAATTTGCAACCCAGTTGGAACACCGCTATCCAGAGAGACTTAGTTTTTTTTGGATTTGATTAAGACAACTTCAACTGCTCAGTTTTATCTAACTCTTGCCCGTGGTAATTCTCTATTTTTTCAATTTTTCTGTCCATTTGTTTAAACCTAGTCCCAGCTAAATCCTCATAAGACTTTTTAAGCGTCTCAATAGACCGACCATACTTATCAAATTGATCTTTGAATTTCCCCCATTCCTTAGTAAAGGAATCAATATAACCAATTACCTCCCGCAATTTATCCTCAAGCATAAAATTGCGATAGCTCTCCATGATGGTTCTGGCCACAATGATGAAAGTAAATGGAGAAACAATAATCACTTTCTTCTCTAAAGCTTCATCTACTAACTCAGGAAGCTTTTGATTAATGAAAGAAAAAACCATTTCATTGGGCACAAACATAATGGCATAATCTAAAGTATTTTGCTCTGGACTAATATACTCCGCCACTTTGTTGATTTTGATCTTTAGATCTCGCTTAAACTGGAGTAGATGTTCATTTTTACTTTTCTTAGTTTCTGCCGTCGACATCTTTTGAATCTCAGAATAAGGAAACTTAACATCTACTGATACAAAACGATTATTGGGTAGCAATAAGGTTATGTCGGGTTTAAGATTTGAAGTTCCTAAAGTCATCTGGCGCTGGAAGTGGACGCCTTCTATTAATCCTTGTGAAAGAAGTAAGTCTTCAATGATTCTCTCTCCCCAGGCTCCACGAGTTTGATTATTGGAGAGTACCTTAGCTAGTTGAGAAGTCGAGGTTTCTAGTTCTTTGGTTAGTTTGCGATGTTCATCTATCTGAGTAGTCAAGTTATCAAATTTTTGACTACGACCTTTATCGATTAACCTAATTTCCTTTTGTCGCTCATTTAAATCTTGCTGGAGCTGCTTGACTAAATCCTCAATCATCTTCTGTTTATTTTCCATATCAATCTTAATGGCTTCTTTTTCACCCTCCAAAACTTGCTTGCTTTGCTCTGCAATCTTGGTGGTGCTTAAACTAAAAACCTTGTGAACTAAATTTTCTACCTCTTGTTCTGAGTTAGTTTTAGAAAATTTTTTCTGTAACAACATATAGAGCGTAATAAAACCAAAAATGATGACGCCTAAAACTAATAAGAGATCAATTGACATACTTAGAGTATACTTGATTTAAGAAAATGCAAAAGGCTAAATCTAGAATTAAAACCATCAAAAAACCTCAGTTAAAAATTAAAGCCCCTCAACTGCACTTTTCTCTCAGACTATTAAAAAAATATCTTAGGCATTTGCCGTTGTTGCTACTAAGCATGCCATTTTATGGTGGAGCTTATTATATTTTTAGCCACATTCATCCAGCTAAAATCAAACATTTCTTAATTCCCAACACCTACTTACCGCTTCAATTAATTTTATTTGGCGGTAATTTCTTCTTATTTAGCTATTTACTACTCAATACTAAGCGTGGGCTGAGGATGAGCATACTCATTGGTCTGATTTTATTTTTAAAATTAGAGTTGATTACCAATTACTTGGCGGTGGCAGCTGTGCTTCTAATAATTGGCTTGACAATAGAACTCGTAATTTCTTGGTTAAAAAAAGACTGATTTAGTTTGATATAATAAACATCAATGCAAACTTCTAGCAAAAAACTTTCTAAAAAAAATAAGCAAAATATTACTGAGCAATTTATCACTCTGCTGTCAGACTTACGACATCCTGATGAATGTGAGTATTTCTTTAAATCTTTCTTAACCAAAACTGAGCAAAGTGTTTTTACTAAACGTTTAGGGATAGTTTGGATGTTAAACCAAAAAGAATCTTACAAGAATATTAAAAAGAAGCTTAATGTCTCCAGTGCCACTATCTCTTCAGTGGCTAGACAAATGGATGAAAAAGGAACTCAGCTGATCGTCGATAAGATGAGAGTTGATGATTGGGCTGGACGCTGGGCTAAAAAAATTACTAGCTGGCTATCTCCTCAACAAAAGCGTAGTTAAAAACCTTTAATAGAAGTGCTAACCCAACCGAAATCCAAACAAAGCCATTGGTTAATAAAAGCATGAGTGATCCTGGTGAATAAATATCGGGATTTACCAACCAATTAAAAATTATAATTGCCAAAATTGTGACTAATAGAGTAATGGAGTGTTTTAGAAAACCTCGCTTGTGACGCATTAAATTATCGGCTAATAGAATAAATGCTGCCTGTAAAATCAAAAGTATCCAAGGTAAATTATATTTAAGCCAAGATGTGGTGTCGCTAATTCCCTGCACTTTACCCTCTGGTTGAACTATTTCTCCTCCGAATTCAGTCTCTTCTGTGGCTGCGCCTTGGACCTCACCGGCTGGAATAAAACCTTCGGCTGGACCACCTGGCGTTGCTCCCGGAACTCCTGCAATAACGCCGGTATTAACCTCATTAGAGTTGCCACTTTGATTGTCTGCTGCATCTTTAGCTCTGACGATGAAGTAGTAGTTACCTGCTCCCAATCCCTGGACGGTGTAACTAGTGACATTACCCACATTTGCTCCATAGATATAATCACCGCTGGTTATGCCGTAGAAAATTAAGTATTCTTCGGCATCATCAACTGCATTCCAGCTTAAATTGGCAGTGCCTACGTCGGTGCTATCTAAAGTCAGGGCTGGAGAATTAGGAGCTGTTTTATCTACTACTAGGGTGACACTGCCTTCTTTACTATTCCCTACGCCGTCATAAGCTTTGACTTTAATGTTCCATTTACCCTCTGTTAACTGGTCAATTTCCGTCTCAAAAGTAGTGGAGTTGACAGTTTTACTATGTTGAGTACTAGTACCATCTAGCTGCCAGATAATTTCATATTTATCGATTGTGATGTCATCGCTAGCAGCATCCCAAGAGACTGTGGCAGTAGTGCCACTGGTAGGATTGGGGCTAACTGAAATATTTTGTGGACCTTCTTCAAGTGAAGTCTCATCCCAGCGAATGGTTTTGGTGCCAATTTGAGTTTCATTGCCAGCCTTATCTATAGCTTGATATCTTAAAATATGAGAGCCTTCGCCAGGAATATTAATAGTAATAATAGTTTGATCCTTTTCTTCCCATGCACCATCGTCCCATTTGTACCTTAGTATTTTGAAATTATCATCTACAATTTCTAAAATAACGACTGGTTTAGTTTTATACCACCCATTATTTCCATCCGGATCAGTAGGATCGACTGTTAGTTTAACTTCGTCAATTGACTTATCAACTACAATATTAATTTTATATGTGTTTTCTATATTTCCGGCTATATCAACTGCGTGAGACCAAACTGTATAGGTAACTCCATCCGTTACTTCACTAGACGGTAAATTATAATTCCAACCAACATTTCCTACTGAGAAAGTTACTTCTGTCCCCAAATCAGCAACCCATCCAGTTCCATTCCAATATGCGTCAGTATCATCACGTTGTATTGATAATAAAACATCTGTTACGCCATTATTATCAGAAGCCGTACCTGTTAATCCACCAGTCCAAGTACTGGTAAAAACAGTTAATCCTTCTACAGTCCCGCCACTTGGAAGATTAATAGTACTAGTAGGTTCTTCTGTATCAATCACAAAGTGTAAACCTAATACGTCTCTGAATTGATTAATGGAAGGAATGTCTTTTCTAGTAGCGCTGTCAGCAACTTGATGAGTCATATAGTACCCACCATCAGCTAAAGATGGCTCGCAATTGGTAAATTGTTCATAGGTTTCCAATGAATAAGTACTCCCTGAAAGATTAACTAGATTCGGACTACTTCTCCAACTACAGTAAGCTTTTTTACCGTCTGCACTAAATCCAAACGAGCCATCATTTTGAGCTTCAAAAATTACATATGAATCTGAATGCAATCCTGCTGAGAAACCAGTATCGGTATATTCACTCGTGAAAGATAGTCTTGCTAGATCATTGACATAAGCAATTGTTCCCGTGACTTCAGTAGTTCCATCATATTGTTGATAGATGGCTGTCGGAGCCACAGTATCAATTTTAATGTCTTGTGTTTTTGTGGTTGCGTTTCCAGCCAAATCTGTAGCCACAATACTCATGGTATGAAGTCCATTGGGAATCGCATCACTAATATTAACTTCCCAATCAGTTCCAGACAAAGTAGGTGTATAAGTGTGTCCACCAACTACTAACTCAATGTTAGTAACATCAGCTGAAGTTGTACCTAAAATAGTGGGAGTATTATAGTTAGTAACAAATTTACTAGGTTCAATCGTACCATTAGCGTACTTGATAGAATCAATAGTTAAATCTGGGGCGGTTGTGTCAATCACAAATTTAATTAAATTATCACCACCAACTGAAGACCAAGACTTATTTTGCACATCATCATAAACCCAAACTCTAGAACAATAATTGCCATCACTTAATCCTGAAATACTTAAATTACGAGTTGGATTTTGTTCTGCAGACGCTAGGTCATCTTGATTTGCAACAATATGGTTTCCGCAATTATGGTCTTGATCGGCCTCATATAAGTCATATCTGCCTCGAACATAACCAGATAAAGGGTCATCGATCGTGATGTCTATTCCCAAAGTATCGCTGCCATTGTAATAGACTCCACTAACATTGTTTCCACTTACAG
>Ga0307990_1000981_pt1 | contig 24373 bp, 20 predicted proteins | sample EllFjometagen129_FD_203168 | JGI IMG/M metagenome (GOLD analysis project Ga0307990, IMG submission 203168) | Marine microbial communities from Ellis Fjord, Antarctic Ocean - #129 | ecosystem: Environmental > Aquatic > Marine > Unclassified | place: Southern Ocean | collected 2014-10-08
CCTTCCGAAGCAAAAATAATTACTTTAATAAAAAGGGCAATAAATGCTTTTTCCATAATACTTCTCCTTATTTCGGTGGTACACTTTTCAACCGAAATACTGGTACACTTTTCAAGTACTATGGACATAAATGTGCAATTAGTGGTTAATTATTGTATATTGGTGATAATTATAGTTTTTTGTATGTGAATATTTATTAAAGTAGGAATTTGTATTATTACAAAAAGTTAAATATAGGGGTATGTATATCTCAAAAAGGGCAAAAATGTAATGTTTTGTTGTAATTAATTTTATTGCAGTGATTTATGACATTACATTTACATTACATTTCATTACATTTTGCTGAATAATTGAAAATGATCTTCACTTCGTTCAGCGTGACTTGTGATTCGTGACTCGTGATTTGTGGTTAAGTGTTATAAGTTAAATATAGGGGTATGTATATTCGGAAAAGGGGCAAAAATGTTAGGAAATACTGTAACTGGCATAATAGCGGGTAGTTATGACCTAACATTTTCCTAACATTCCTAACATTTTGCTGAATAATGTAAAATTAAATGTAATGTAAGAATATTTCACCACAGAGGCACAGAGATCACAGAGAAAAATTGAGGGTGCGAAGATGTGACAAAACTCGGCTGGTATTTTTTTTAAAAGTTAAATATAGGGGTATGTATATGGGGAGAAGTGAGAAGTGAAAAGTGAAAAGTGAGAAGTGAAAAGTGAAAAGTGAGAAGTGAAAAGTGAAAAGTGAAAAGTGAAAAGTAGGGATTTGTATTATTTTAAGAAGTGAAATATAGGGGTATGTATATCTCAAAAAGGGCAAAAATGTTAGGAAATACTGTAACTGGCATAATAGCTGGTAGTTATGACCTAACATTTTCCTAACATTTCTAACATTTTGATAACTAGTGTTAGTGAGAAGTGAAGAGTGAAGAGTCGAAGGAGCGAAGATGAGAAGGTGCGAAAGTGCGATAAATCGAAAACATGACTTCATGACTACAGGAAGGGAGAGTAATTGAAAATGTAAAATGTAAAATGTAAAAATTAAATGTGTAATGTAATCCAGAGCTGGGGAATAAACGAAGGGGCGAATGGGCGAAGGGGCGAAGGGGAGGGATAAATAATTGAAAATTGAAAATGTAAAATGTAAAATTAAATGTGTAATGTAATCCAGAGTTGGGGAATAAACGAAGGGGCGAAGGGGCGAAGGGGCGAAAGTGAGAAGTTTTTTTTCAACCAGTAAACTTCTACGAAGTAAAAAATATAGAACATAAATTGACACTGATAATGGTCGTCATCTGCGCTGCACCTGTGAGTACACTGGTGCTGCACATTTGACTATTTTGGGGGGCAACCATTCCGAAGGTCTTGCGACCATTCAGAAGGTTTAGTTTATTTTTTTTACCAAAGCTCTAAGGCTTCGGTCATCATTGCCAGGGTTTGTTCTTCTTTGTAGCCTAATTGCTGCATGGCACCTGAGGGGCAAATGGCAGCGCAGGAGCCGCAGCCTTTGCATAAGGCAGAATTTACGTGGGCATATTCTTTGCCATTGCGCCAGAACAGACTGGGAGCATCATAAGGACATACAGCTACGCACATGCCGCAGCCGGCACACATATCAATATCTACCTGAGCAATTACTGCTTCTGAGATGTATTCCTTTGAGCTGATGATAATGCAGGCACGTTCGGCGGCAGCTTTTGCCTGGGAGATCGAATCTTCCATACCTTTAGGCGAATGAGCCAGTCCGGCAAGGAACATGCCTTCTGCAGAGAAATCCACAGGGCGGAGTTTCACGTGCGCTTCCATGAAGAAATTATCTTCATTCAAGGGAATTTTAAGCATTTGAGAAAGCACAGAAGCATCATCACGAGGAACAATCGCAGTAGAGAGTATTACGCGATCAGGATTCAAGGTTATTTCTATTTCCAGCACATGGTCTTTCACGGTGATTTTCAGTTTGTTATCCTCATCAGTTTGCACTATAGGAGGCATTTCCTGATTGAAACGGATAAATACAACACCTAACTGGCGAGCTTGCTGATAGTATGCTTCATAAAAGCCAAAAGTTCTCATATCTCGATATAGAACAGCAACATCCATTTTGGGATTGAGTTTTTTGAGCGTGATAGCATTTTTTACTGCCTGAGAACAGCAGATACGTGAACAATATGGATGTTCTTCATTACGCGAGCCTACACACTGGATAAAGACAACGGTTTTGAGCTTTTTATATTCAGCAGTTTTTTCTTCCAGATCGCTTTCAAGTTCACACTGGGTGATTACACCAGGATGAGAACCATAGAGATATTCAGTGGTTTGTGAAGCAACAGCACCAGTGGTAATAACGATTACACCATGCTGCCATATAACTGATCCATCAGTGGTATTCAGAGTTGATTCATAATTACCAATATAGCCGGTAATATCTTTAATAGAGGTATTCAAGAAGACTTTAACCTTAGGATTCGCCGTTATCTCATCTTTGAGACTTTCCAGATAATCTGCTACTATAGTGCCATCTAAAGTATATTTCAGGTCATTAAGATTTCCGCCCAGAATAGCTTCGCGTTCAATAAGAGCTACTTCAAAACCCTGCTTGGCAATAGATAGAGCAGCGGTCATACCAGCCAGTCCACCTCCAATAACCAGACCTTTTTGCACAACACTGAGAGCAACTGAATGGAGTGGTTCCAGAAGTCTTGACTTACCGATAGCGATTTTAGTGAGCAGTTTAGCTTTTTCCGTAGCTTTGGGATGATCATCACGATGCACCCAGCTACACTGGTTTCTAATATTAGCCATTTCAAAGAGATATGGATTAAGTCCAGCTTCGCGGAGAGTTTCCTGGAAGAGCGGTTCATGCGTAAGGGGCGAACATGAAGATACAACTACTCGATTGAGCTTATATTCTTCAATGATCTCTTTCATAGCCTGTTGAGTATCTTGAGAGCAGGTAAAGAGATTTTCATCAGCATATACCACATTAGGTAGGGTTTTGGCAAATTCAACTACAGCAGGGACATCTACGATACTGCCGATATTGATACCGCAATGACAGATGAAAACTCCGATACGCGGTTTTTGACCTGCAACTGAGCGTTCAGGTGGATAGACCTTTTCAATGATCTGAGTACCGCGAACATCAGATAATATTTCTGCAGCTCCGGCTACAGCTCCAGAAGCCTGCATTACAGTTTCGGGAATATCCTTAGGTGAAACAGCAGGACCGCAAACAAATACACCCGGTCTGGTGGTATCTATTTGAGAGATACCAATATGATCAATAAAATTATATTTATTAAGCCGAACGCCAAGAGCGTCACCTAATTTCACGATATCTTTGGGTGGATGCAAACCTACAGAGAGGACAACCATTTCAAATTCTTCAATGACCATTTTGCCATTTTCCTGCACATGATAGAGCAGAAGATTACCATTTTCCGGATTTTCTTTTACTTTACCGATTCTGCCACGCTTAAATGTGACCCCAATATCTTTTGCTTTATCATAATATTTATCAAAATCTTTACCATGAGCACGGATATCCATGAAGAAAATAGTGGGTTCCACAGTTGGGACATGTTCTTTGGCAATGAGAGCTTCTTTCATGGCATACATGCAACATACTGACGAGCAATACGGCATGTGCGAATCTTCCGTACGCGAGCCAACACATTGTATCCAGGCGATTTTAACTGGAGTTTTGGCATCACTGGGTCTTTGCAAGTGTCCTTCAAAAGGACCTGATGCAGCCAGGATACGTTCAAACTGAATAGAAGTAACCACATTTTTATAGTGACCATAGCCATACTCATGCATGGGCGTAGGATCATATTTTTCTGCACCAGTGGCAACAATTACGGAGCCGACCTCGATATCTATCATTTCTCCTTTCATATCATGGAGGATAGCGCCAGCTTCGCAGACAATCTCGCATTGCAGACAACCAGAACAGATACCGCATTCCAGGCAGCGGCTTGCTTCTTTGATAACTTCTTCTTCCGAGAAGCCAAGTTCCATTTCATCGAAATTTGCTACCCTTTTTTCTGCTGATTGAGTACGCATTTTCACGCGGTTGACTGTGGGAACATAAGTTTGATATTCACGAGCTGGTAGAGGAGGTTGATCTTCTCTGCCTGCTGCCAGGTCTTCACCTTTCAGGTAGCGGTCAATGGAGATAGCAGCTTCATAAGCCTGTCCTACTGCCTGCACCACAGAAGCAGGACCTAATACTACATCACCGCCGGCAAATACATCTGGCAGATTAGTAGAAAAAGTAGTGCTGTCTGCTGTGATCGTGTTCCAACGGGTAGTTTCCAGTTCCGAGCCTTTCACCAAAGTCAGGTCAGAGGTTTGAGAAACTGCCACCAGCATATTATCAAATTCTTCAGTAAATTGTTCGCCAGTAGGCACGGGTCTTCTTCTACCGCTATTATCTTTTTCACCCAGTTCCATAACGGCAAACTTAATGATATGCAATTTGCCATTTTCACCGATATTTTCAATGGGGTTAGTGAGGAATTTAAATTTAACACCTTCTTCCTGGGCAGCGATGATCTCATGTCTTTCTGCGGGCATTTCACGTCGTGTACGGCGATAAATCAAGGTAACATCACTACCAAGCCGGATAGCAGTTCGGGCGCAGTCAATAGCGGTATTTCCGCCACCAATCACGGCAACTTTCTTACCTAATTTTACTTTTTCATTATAATTGACTTTTTTCAGGAAATCTATGCCGCCAAAAACTCCATCCAGGTCTTCGCCTTTAATTTTGAGGGAAAGGCTTTTCTGGGCACCAATACCAATATAAAATGCTTTATATCCCTTTTGCCTGAGTTCTGTGAAATCATCAGGGGAATTGAGTGAATGATTAAGCTTTAGTTCAATACCTTCCGCCAGAATCTGATCAATTTCCCAATCCAGTTCTTCTCTGGCAAGCCGATAGGGCGGGATACAGGAACGCATCATACCACCAGCTTTCGAGTCTTTTTCAAATATAGTAACCTGATAACCTTCTTTTGCCAGATAATAGGCACATGAAAGCCCGGCAGGACCGGCTCCGATAACGGCAACTTTTTCTTTATCTTTGGGAACTGGCGGATCACTTTTCTCAAATTTGCTATGGTGCGAGTGCACGTAATCTGCAATAAAGCGTTTAATCGAAGCAATAGCCAGGGGCTGGTCATATTCACCGCGACGGCAATCCGCTTCACAGGGATGGAAGCAAACACGTCCGCAGACAGAAGGGAAAGGATTATTTCGTCTGATCAAATCATAAGCTTCTTTATATTTTTTCTGAGCTACCAGGGCTATATATCCCTGCACATGAATATTTGACGGGCAGGCGATCTGGCAGGGAGCAGTTTCCTTTTTATCTATTACAAAGGCATTCGGAGAAGCCTGAGCATAAGGTTTATAGATAGCGGTTTTGGCAATCAGGTTTTCGTCAAATATCGAGACAGTTTGAATAGGGCAGACCGTGGCACATTCACCGCAACCAGTACAAGTATCAAGATCAACAAATCTGGGATGCTTATAAATTCTGGCAGTGAAATTACCGGCTTCACCTTCCAGGCTGACCAGATCAGAAGTAGTGAGCAGCTCAATATTAAGATGTCTGCCGCATTCCACCAGCTTGGGTGAGATCACGCACATGGCACAGTCATTAGTGGGGAAGGTCTTATCAAGTTGAGCCATTGTGCCGCCAATTGCGGGACTTTGTTCCAGAAGATATACTTTGTAACCAGATGCAGCGAGATCCAGTGAAGATTGAATACCGGCAATACCGGCACCCACAACAAGCACTGATCCTACTTTTTTATTTTCCATTTATATCATTCTCCTTAGAAAACGAATTTTCTCTAAGATCATTTTAGTTTAATATAACCATTACCAGACCTGAGATAATTCATCTTTAACCGTCTGGCAGATAGCATCAGAATTATCATTTTCGGGATGCAGCTTATTAGTTATCAGGTCACAGCGAAGTTTTTGCACGTATTTATCAAGTTGGCGGATTTCATGTAGTCTTTCTTTGGGTACGTAGCCCTGTTTAACAGCCATTTCACGCAAAACTCCAATTACATCAGTGAATTTTACCCCTTGAGGACAGAGAGCATAGCAGGTATAGCAGCGAGAGCACATCCAGAGAATATCTGAGGAGAGAACTTCTTCTTTCATACCCAGCAGAGCCATTCTGATAATTTTGCGGGGATCATAGTCTTCATTAACTTCAGCCACGGGACAGGCAGCCGTGCAGGTGCCGCAGGTGAAGCAGCGTTTGAAGTGCTCAGCACCGGGGTGGGAAGCTATTTCATTTTTGAAATTTGCATCCTGTTCTTTGAGAATTATTTTATCCATTATAGCTCCTTATTAAAAAGATTCAGGTATTTTTTTTAGTTCCTGCAGAGAGAATACGGGTCCATCAATACAGATATATTTTGAGCCAATACCGCATCTGCCGCATTTGCCAATACCGCATTTCATGCGGCGTTCCAGAGAAGTGAAGATTTTGCTATCTTCAAAGCCGATTTCAGAAAGTACCGGCAAAGTGTATTTGATCATAATTGGCGGACCGCACACGAGGACATAAGCAGAGGGATCAAGCCCAACTTCTTTTGTGACAGCAGGCACGAAACCGATTAATTTATCCCAGCCAGGATAAGGTTTATCTATGGTGAGATGCAAAGTGATATCTTCACGTGCTTCCCATTCTTTCAATTCATCTTTGAAGATAAAGAATTCAGGAGACCTGGCACCATAAATTACAGTGATCTTGCCATATTCGTCGCGGTGATCCAGCATATACACTATCATGGAACGCAAAGTAGTGAAGGCAAATCCACCGCCAATTATCACAGTGTCATTACCTCGCAGTTTTTCGTCTGGATACCAGTTGCCCAAAGGACCGCGGATACCTACGATGTCGCCTTCCTGGAGATAATGGATTTCCTGCGTGACAGAGCCGGTGCGGCTGATCGTAAATTTGATGATACCTTCTTCTGTAGGTGAAGACGCTATTCCAAAAGGTGATTCACCCTTGCCTAAGATAGAAAATTCACAGAACTGCCCTGGCATATACTTGAATTTAATTTCATCTTCTTTATTAACAAAAGAAAGGTCATAGGTACGCAGAGTCTTATCAGGGTCTTCGTTGATGATCCTTTCTATTTTCATGGATATGGGAATATAAGTATTACACATATATATTTCCTCTTCTATTTTGCTTTATCGTAATCCAGTATTTTTTGAATAACACGACGGATATCAAGATTTACCGGACAAACTTGAACGCAGCGTCCACAGCCAGTACACAAGAATTCATGGTAATTTTCTACAAAGTAATTGTACTTGTGCATCACGCGCTGTCGCACGCGGTTGCGAGATAATTCACGAGGATTGTGTCCTGATGCTTCTTTCGTGAAAAGCTGAAACATGCAGCAATCCCAAAGTCGCACTCTTTTGCCTTTATCTTCCTTACCTTCGTCAGATACGTCAAAGCAGTGGCAAGTAGGGCAGATATAGGCACAAGCACCGCAATTAATACATTTGGCGCTAACTTCGTCCCAGATTGGATCATCCCAGATATCCTGGAGTTTATCTTTGAGCCCAGCTAATTCTACAGGTGGCTGCATATATGATTTTGCTTTCTTTTTAAGCTCATCAATTTTTGTCTGGTCTTCAGGAGTCACCTGTTCTACAGCTTTATAGTTTTCCAGAAATGCCTTACCCGAGTCACTGATACCTTCCATAATATATTCATTGCCAGTATCAATCACATATACATCAGATCCTGTTTTATCAAAGGGACCGCTATCGAACCAGTTGCAAAAGCAGGTGGAAAGCGGTTCATTGCAGGCTGATGAGAAGAGCAGGCAGTTTTTATATCTGGCAATCCAATAGGGGTCTTTATACATTTCCTTTTCCGGCATTTGATAGGCATTAGAAAATACTTCATCCAGAATCCTAATGCTTTTAGTATCACAAGTCTTGAGCCCCCAGACGGCAATTGGTTTATCCTTTGGTAGAGGAGTTTTTATGCCTTCTTTATCGTATGTGAACATCACTTCTGATTGAGGAAAGAAAATCTCTTTGGGATTAAGGGAAGTATTATACTTTGATTTATTGATTTCAGAAGCAGAACTGATCTTTTTGAAGGCAGTTTCTTTGCCATATTGCACCGGAGCATACACTTGGTATTTTTCGGACAGGAAATCTATCAAAGCTGGCAATTGTTCATGTTTAATTTTTATCATAATTAACCCATAATAAAGTCTTGTTTTTCATTTTCACGATGTGAAGCCATGGCAGGTTTTTCATTAATATCCAAGCCGGCAGTGTAGCCGAAGCGTTCTTTCATCTCTTTTTCCACTTTTTTATTAAGAGGTCGTAGATCAATATTAACCGGGCAGGCACTTACGCAGGCACCGCAATCTACACAACGTCCGGCAAGGTGGAGATTTCTAATGAGATGGAAGATAATATTATCCGTAACTTCTGGTGTTTTACCAACCCATTGAGGATCGTTATTATCCACAAAGCAGTAATTGCAATAGCAGGAAGGGCACACATTACGGCAGGCATAGCAGCGAATACATTTGGAATATTCTTCCGTGATAAACTGCCATCTTTCGGCAGAGGATTTTTTCTCAAAGTCATCTACTAATTTAAATTCATCTTTCACATCTATTTCACCACGATGTTCTCCGATAAAATAGTCATACTCAGGAGCATCAGGATAGCGGCAAGACAGACAGCAATCCCTTAGCACTTTATCACGCGAGACTTTTATCTCAAAACCTCTGCCTTTCAGGATAACCTGGTCTCCATCTATCTTCTGTTCCAGAACTTCTCTGCCACCAGTTGCATCAATTATCTTTCGGGATTCAAAAATACCCTGACAGGGCACTCCAATAATCACTACTTTATCTCTTTTCACCTGATTTTCTGTAACATAGAGGACAATTGATCGCGCATCGCAGCCTTTTACCACAATCCCGATTTTATTATATTCTTTGCCTAATCTTTTTCTATCTTTAGTGAGATAAGTAGCAAGATTATTCCGGCAGGTGTGATCAAATATCAATTGATCTGACTGCTCAGCTTCGGTAATAAATACTGGTGTGGAAACCAGTGGAAGACTGCCTTTTGACCAGCCGATCACTAGATCAATTTCTTTATCATTAAGAAGCTGTTTAACTTTATTTTGTAATTCTTTCATATCTGTTTCACTCCCTTCACCAGTCTGGTAGCAGGACCTATAGCTTTAATTTCTTTGGTGATTTTAGTGATGATATTCGCAAAGCGTTCACCTTCACCAGCAGAAATCCAGGAGAATTGAACACGTTCTGGTTCAATACCGATAAATTCCAGCAGTGGTTTAATCGTAGAATACCGTCTACGGGCGATAAAATTACCTGACAGGTAATGACAGTCTCCAGGATGTCAGCCGGAGACCAGTATCGCATCAAACCCGCTTTGCAGTGATTTCACAATGAAAAGAGGATCAACGCGACCTGAACAGGGAACTCTGAGAACCCGAACATTTGGCGGGTACTGCATGCGCGAAACACCAGCCAGGTCTGCACCAGCATAAGAGCACCAGTTACATAAAATAGCTAATATTTTTGGTTGCCATTCTTCCATATCTATATTTCTCCTAAATTGATTTTATTCATTAATTTTCACCAATAATATCGTTTAAATCCAAAGATTCAAAAACGGAAAAGAGCTGTTCATTAGAAAAGCCTCTCAGGTTAAGGGCAGCACAGCGGCAAGACGCAACGCATGCACCACAACCCTTGCAGAGAGCTTCATTCACAATTGCTATCTCCTTTTTAGGGTCCACTTTTATGGCTTTATAGGCACATATCTCTTCGCAAAATCCACAGCCAGTGCAGCGGGAATCATTCACTTCTGCGATAGTGCCTTCCGCCAGAATCTCTTTTTTATTGAGATACGTGAGAGCACGGCTGGCTGCTGCTTTTGCCTGAGTAATAGACTCATCCATATCTTTGGGATTATGAGCAAGACCGGCTACAAAAACGCCTTCAGTAGCAAAATCAACCGGGCGGAGCTTTACATGAGCTTCCAGGAACATACCATCAGTATTTAAAGAAATTTTGAGCATTTTTGCCAGATCAACATTTTCTTTTTTGGCATCAATTGCTGTGGCAAGAACCAGCAGGTCTGCATCTACCACGACTTCTCTATCCATAATAGGGTCAAACACCGTCACGCTCACTTTGCTGCCGGGGTCCCATTCATCTGCCAGAGTTACTTGCGGTTTGTTGTCGGGAGTGTAATGAAGAAACATAGCTCCCTGATCACGCAATTCAGTATAATATTTTTCTCTGAAACCATAAGTTCTGATATCGCGGTAAGCAATATAGATATTTACATTAGGGAATTTCTTTTTCAGATTAAGAGCATTTTTCACGGCTTTTGTACAGCAGACCCTGCTGCAATACATTCTGCCTTCTTCCCTGGAGCCAACGCACTGGATCATAACCACATTCTTGAGTTTGGGTTTGGGGAAATCCTGGTCATGCAGCATTTTTTCAAATTCTACCTGTGTAATAATCCGGGATGATTCACCATATAAATATTCAGTAGTCTTATGCTCATCTGCGCCAGTTGCCACGATTACTATCCCATGCTCTATTTCATGTTTCTGATTAGTCTCTGTATTAATAATATTTGTTTTATAATTTCCCACAAAGCCATCGATATTTTCAATTTTGGCATTAGTATGAACTTCTATCAGATCATGATTCATCACAAAGTCGATTTTTTCTGCCAGCAGTTTTTGAGGATCATTACCAAAATTAAAGAAAATATTTCTCATATTTCCGCCCATTTCCGCTTCTTTTTCCAGAAGATAGGTCATAAAACCGGCTTCTGCCAAAGACTGCGCAGCTGTCATACCAGCCAACCCTCCACCAATAATCAAAGCTTTGGGATTGATCTCAATAGGTAAGCGCTTAAGAGGTGTCAATTTCCGAGCTTTAGCAATTCCCATGCGAACCAGGTCTTTTGCTTTCAAAGTAGCCAGTTCCGGCTCATTCATGTGTGCCCAACTGCATTGATCTCGGATATTTGCCATTTCAAAGAGGTAGGGATTAAGCCCTGCTTCGGTAATTGTCTGTCTAAAGAGTGGCTCATGGGTTCTGGGAGTGCAGGCAGCCACTATTATCCGGTTCAAATTGTGTTCCTTGATCCGCTGCTTAATTGTGTTCAAGCAATCCTGTGAGCAGGCATACATCAAATCTTCTGCATACTCCACATTTGGTAAATTTCTGGCAGATTCTGCTACTGCTTTCACATCAACCACCCCTGCGATATTGATCCCGCAATGACACACAAAAGCTCCAATTCTTGGTCTTTCTCCATTAACGTCAATTTCAGGAACCGCATCTTCATCTATAGTAATTTCCTGTCTTTCAAGCTGTAGATATTTTATGGCATCAGCTACAGCACCAGAGGCAGTAGTTACAGATTCCGGGATATCTCTTGGTCCATTTAACGCTCCGCAGACATAAATACCTTCTCTGGTTGTCTGCAAAGGTTTGAAAGCATCGGAACGGCAAAATCCATACTCATTTAATTTAATATCCAGTTTTTCTGCCAATTTCACAATATTTTCCCGGGGCTGCAAGCCAATGGATAATATAACAAGATCAAATTCTGAAAAACTGATATCACCATTTTCATAAACATATTTCAGGATAAGAGAACCATCATCCTTTTCTGTTATCTCAGCAACTTTTGATTTGATAAATTTCACTTTATACTGTGATTTCGCCTTTTCATAAAATTTATCAAAATCTTTTCCATAAGCACGGATATCCATATAAAATATCGAAGCATCAAGTCCCTTGATATGCTCCTTAGCTATCATTGCTTCCTTGATGGCAAACATACAGCAGGCAGAGGAACAATAGTTGTGGTCAATACTTTCATCACGAGAACCCACGCATTGGATAAAGGCAATACTCTCTGGCTCTTTGTGATCAGAGGCTCTCACTACATGCCCTCCCAGGGGACCAGATGCTGAAAGCATTCTTTCAAATTCCAGAGATGTAACCACATTCTTATAGTTTTTATAACCAAAGTGTCCAAAACCAATGGGGTTGAAGGCATCTATACCTGTTGCCAGGATCACAGCGCCAACCTGGAGTGAAATCTCTTTATCAGTATCTTGATAATTAATTGCGTTAGCCGGGCACACTTTCTCACAGATCCCGCAAACACCTTTGGTAAGTTTCAGGCATTTTTCAGGATCAATTGTGTATTCAGAAGGAATACTCTGTAGAAAATATCTTGAGATAGCTCCGCGTTTACGGAGTCCCATATCGAATTCATCATCAACTTTTACGGGGCATTTGGATTCACAAATACCACAGGAAACGCATTTTACAGGGTCCACGTATTTTGCTGCCTGCAGAACTTTCACAGTAAAGTCCCCAGGGTCACCTTCAACAGATGAAATATTTGTTTTTATATAAATTTTAATATTAGGATGACGAGCACATTCACTCATTTTGGGCGCCAGGATACACATTGAGCAATCATTGGTTGGAAATGTTTTATCCAGTTGCGGCATTCTTCCACCAATTGAGGCAGATTCTTCGATCAAATGTACCTGTAATCCTATCTCTGCCAGATCAAGTGAGGCTTGAATACCTGCAATACCTGCTCCCACCACCATTACTGATTTGCTTTTATGACTCATATTCTTCCTCGATATTTACAAAAATATTTGCTTTTGAGTTGGGTTACTACCCATCTTTTTGATCTGATCAGTAAACTCATTGCCAACCTGAGCAAACTTTTGCCCTTCTGATGCTGATATCCAGGTAAGACGCATTCTGCCGTCTTCCAAACCAAGGGTTTTGAATATTTGCTTCACAATAGCTGTTCTTCTGCGGGTATGATAATTACCAACCTGGTAATGACAATCACCCGGATGTCAGCCACCTACCAGAATTCCATCTGCGCCCCGCAAATATGCTTTGATCAGAAATACAGGATCTACTCGACTGGAACACATTACTTTAATTGGTAAAATTGCTGTGGGATACTGCATCCTGTTTATACCCGCAAGATCTGCTCCGGTATAGGAACACCATTTACATAAAAAACTTAATATTTTGGGTGAAAATTCTTCTTTCATAATTTATTCTCCAAGTTCAGGAAATTCTTCTTCTTTATATATCATTACTGGAATCTCTTCTGCTACGCTTCTACCTGACACAAAGTCAAACATCTCTGCTGTCGCTTCTCCAATTTTCTTAAATACACTTGCCACTGGAATATTTGCGGGACACACATCAGAACACATTCCGCAGCCCACACAGGAGAAACTCATGTGTGAAAGTCTGCCTAAGTGAAAGAATAGTGTGTCAGGCGGTAATCTCAATGCTCCCTTCTGTTCAAGTTCCTTTTCCAGTATCTGTCTATTGTAATCATAATTAAAAGAATCAAAATCACATAGAGTACAATAACAGATCGGACATACTGAATTGCAGCCATGACAGCCAATACATCTGCCAAAAATATCGATCAAACCGTCCAAACCAGTATCTTTGGTTTCCACCTCAGCAAAGAGTTGTTCTTTGGCTTCTTTTCTTTTTAACAGCAGTTTTTCCAGGGAAGACTCATCAAATTCTTTATCTTCTGGCTGACCATGCCAGAATTCTATCAAATCAATTGCTTTATCTGTTCTCAAATAAGCTTTCAGATTATTATCTGTTTCTCCGGAAACCGAGATAAAAATATCTGTTTCAAGGGGATTGATATGCTCACAGCCTGTACAGGAGCTTCTGATACCTGCTGGAATTTCCTGATCTGCTACCTGCTGCTGATAATCTGCCAGTTTTTCATCAATTTCCTGAGTTGCGTTAATTTTGAGAGGATACACTCCTCCACAACTATAACTGATGACAATAAAATTTTCCCTTTTTACCTGCTCCCTTTTTACCATTTCCACAAAAGCCCGAAATTCACAGGGCTTAACTATAGCAGCAATTGGCTTTTCCATAGGAGTAAATCTGCCCATAAGCTGTCCTGCATTCGCTGGCATATAGGGATAAAAGGGTTCTATATTATCTAATAAATCTACACTTGAGGTTAATCCATAATCCACTTTACCATTCTTATGCTTTCTAAGAGATAATACACTACTGATTTTATCATTCTCCAGTAATTCTTTCAGAAAGCTTTTTATTGCCTCAGAACGGTCTGTATTAAGCTTGATGTATTTACTCATGATCACCCTCCTGAATTCCTGCGCTATTAACCAGATCACCTAATTCACCCAACTCCTCTGGTTTATATTCCTTCATCGGCAAGGCATCTCCAAAACTCTCACCCGCTGTATATTCAAAAGTTTTTTGAGTTTCACTTGCTACATAACTAAATATTTTTGCTACCGGAATATTTACAGGACAGGCATCAGAGCATAAACCGCAGGAGATGCAGGAAAGACTCATATGAGCCATTCTGCCAGTATGGAACATCAATTTATCAAGCGGTAATGACACTCCGCCTCTTTGCTTTGCTCTCATTAATACAATATCTGAATTGGGTTTTGACACCACAGAATCAAAATAGCATTGACGGCAATAGCAGATGGGGCAGGCACTTTGACAATTATGACAGCCAATACACTCAGAAAAAGTATTTAATAGATTATCTAAGCCTTCGACTTTGTTTTTTATTACACTGAAAGTCTCTTTTTTTATTGAAATACGTTTGCTGGTAATTTCCCCAATACCCTTTTTCCAATTATCCAATTCTTCATTTGCTTCAAGCTTCATTTCTGAAATGAAATCTATTCCCTTTTCACTATTAGCCATCAGCAGTAATCTATCATTTTCTCTACCAAAATGCAGATCGCTGGCTGGTAAGGAGAATTTATCACAAAACTTACATACTGGTTTTACAATATCAGAATTCCAGATATTATCACTTAATAACTTCTTAAATTCGCTATCTCCCCATTCAGGATCTTTTATATAATCCTGCATTGGTAATGCACCCGGGCAATCATAACTCATTATCACCAGGTCTTCTGTCTTGATCTGATTAAGTTTGGATAATTCTACGCAGGCTCTTACTTCACAAGGTCTTATAAGTATGGCAACTTTGTTTCTGCCCTCACCTTTGCGAGTAAATCTTTTAACTGCCTTTGCCGCATTCACCGGCATTATTGGTGCTAAGGGAGTTGTGTTATCTAATAATGCCATATCTTTTATCATGATCCAGGCAAAAGAATCCCCTGATGGCACCTTCATTGGCAGCATTATGGCATCAAATACCTTTTTTTCTGCTGCTGTTTTTAAAAATTCTAAAATAGAGTTCTGAATCCCATTTTCAGAGTTCAGCAATACTCCCTTTTGAGGAATTTCAGTCATTTAATACTCCTCGTAATCCTGATTTATATTCTTGATCTAACATTTTCTTAATGCTTCCTTTACTTCCTGATATATTTGAGGATTAGTGAAATGACGCGTACGAATTGAGCCCGAAGGACAACTACCCACACAATTTCCACAACCTCTGCAAATCGCTTCATTAACAACGGATATTCCCCGTTCTTCATCAAAATAGATCGCTCCAAAAACACACACATCAAGACAGTTTTTACATCCGGTGCAATACGCTTCCAGTATTTCAGAAACCATTACTTCCGGAATGATTTTCTGTCCGGGTATCAATTGTGTAAGCACTTTTCCGGCTGCTGCCTGTGCCTGTATTATAGCATCTGAGATTCCGCAAGCTCCCCGGTTTGCTCCTACCACAAAAACTCCGTCTGTATTAGTTGATACAGGATTGATTTTTATATGAGCTTCCTGGAAAAATCCGGTCTCATGCAACTCAATATTCAGTAGCTCAGCAAAATAAGCATTATCTGCTGCTGGCACCAGTGCTGGTGCTAATATGATCATATCCGGTTCTATAGTAGTTTCACTGCCATTTATTCCAGTATATGTAAGCTGATTGCCTGCCACTTTCACTGCTGTTATTCTCTGGGATTGAATACCTTTTGCTGCTATTTTTTCATAATATTCCTGGTCTTCTTTTTCCGGCAGGCACATATCCTGATAAAGGTCGATAATTTCTATTTCACTGGATATACCCTTTAAGTAATCCGAAATCTTTATCAAGTAATTGCAGCATATTTTTGAACAATAACCCACTTCCTTCCTTCCCACGCAATGAACCAGAGCAACTTGCTGAGGTGCTTTACCTGACTTCAGACTGATCTGGCTGGTTTCCTTGTACATTTTCTCTATTTCCAAAGCAGTATATACATCATCTTCCTTAGAATATTTATATCCCTTAAAATCTTGCGGATTGGCGTTCTGATAACCTGTAGCCAATACCACTGCACCTGCCAGCAATTCTGTTTCACTATTGTCTTTATTATTTTTCAAGACTATCTCAAAATTGCCCAGAAAACCAATTATCTTATTCAATTCAGTTGTTGTGAAAACCTTGATATAGGGGTTTTTGTTAACTTCTTTGATTTTACGGTTAATCGTATCGGCATTAATTCCCTGCCGAGGTAATAGCTTCTGGAAATGAACTGATTTTCCGCCTAATTCAGCAGATTTCTCCACCAGAAATACTAACCGATTTTTACCTGCCAGAGTCAAGGCAGATTCTATCCCTGCTATTCCTCCGCCAATCACCAGCACATCAGGATTACTGTCTAATTGCTTCTCAAGTAGTGGCTCCTGATACAACACCCTGTCCATACCAGCATGAATATATTGAATTGCTTTATCTGTTGCCTTTTCTTTATCAGAAATTACCCAGGCACATTGCTCTCGAATATTCACGAGCTTATACATATAGGGATTCAGTCCTGCTTTTTTACATACTTCCTTAAAGGTGGAATCATGATCCCGCGGAGAACAGGCAGCACAAACCAGATGTGTAAGTTCATTTGCCTTTATTTCTTCTTCCAGATATGCCTTGCCCGCCACTGAGCATAGCAGCTTATGCCGTTTCACCACTAGTTCTTTATCCTTAAAATCCTCCAAAGCTGCTAATTCCTCTAATATGCGATCGATATCTACTTTGCTGGAAATATTAGGTCCACATTCACATACATAAATACCTATTTTATCTGACATGTATCCACCTTAAATTTCTAATAATCTCATTACTTGAGCTACGGCTGCTTCTGCTTGCAATACACTGGAAGGAATATCTTTGGGTCCCTCTGCACAACCTGATACATATATACCCGCTCTACTGGTTCGAACTGAACCGATTTCGGTTGCTGGTGTTTTGATAAAACCATATTTATCTATTTCTATTGCCAGTAAGTCTGCCAGTTCTTCTATACTGGCAGCAGGCTTGATCGCTACTGTCAATATCAGCATATCAACTTCTAAACTAACGGCAGCTTCCTGTTCATTTAAGTAATGTATTGTCAGTTTACCATCAGATTCTTCGATTCTCATTTTGGCTGGATCAGATTGATAAATATACTTTGAAGTCGCTTTTCTGATATTATTATTAAGTTTTTGATAATGCTTATCAGGCAGACATAAATCCGAATATATATCAAATATTTCCACTTCAGGAAGCTTCTCTTTCATAAAGTGAGCATGACGAGCAGAATATGAACAGCACACATTAGAGCAATATCCCACTTTCTCTCTGCCGGCACAGTGAATAATAGCTACCTTGCCAGGTTTGGTTTCCCCGTCTCGCATACGCAGCTTTCCTTCTGTTGGTCCATTTGATGCCAGTAATCGCTCTAATTCGTAGGCTGTGAATACTCCCGGATATTTGCCGTATCCCAGATTATCAATTTCTCTCGCATCTATTGTATCAAAGCCGACTGCTACGATAATTGCCCCTGCATTAATCTCTAATATCTCTTCCTTTTCACTAAAATCTATTGCTCCAAACATGCAGGCTTCCATGCAAAGATTGCACTCTTCACTGCCATTTAAACGAAGGCATAATGCCGGGTCGATCACTGGTACATTGGGCAGTGAACCGGCACATTCCACATATATTGCCTTTTTCTCTACCAGATTTTGTTCCCAGTTATTAGGCTGTGTGACCGGACATACCGGATAGCACATACCACATCCCAGACAGGCACTTATATTCACATATCTTGCCCGTTTCCGGATACTAATCTCAAAATCACCCGCTTCTCCATCTATTTTTGTAATATTACTCACTGTGAGTACTTCGATATTACCGTCCTGCAATATCTCCTGCTGGATAGGTGCTACAAGGCAGGTAGAGCACTCCATATTTGGAAAGCTTTCACCGGTCTTGATCACGTTTCCACCTATTAAAGGCAAACGCTCTACAAGATACACTTTTTTGCCGGCTTTGGAAAGCATTAAACTGGCTTCCATCCCGGCTATTCCTGATCCGATTACCAATACAGTATTCGAAGGGTTCATCAGTAGTCCTTATTGTTTATATTTTTCCCCTAAAAGCGTAATTCATTATTTAAGGGATTGGGTCCAAGTTGCTTGATCTTATCTGAAAACTCATTAACTATCTGGATATAACGCTTCCCTTCCGAAGCTGATATCCAGGAGAGTTGCAATCGCTCAGGCTCTATTTTAAGGGTCTCCATCACTTTCTTTAATAAGGCATATCGCCGCCGCGCATAATAATTACCAACCTGGTAATGACAATCACCAGGATGTCAGCCAGCTACCAATATACCATCTGCTCCATTAAAATAAGTTGTCAAAAGCAAATTATGATCTATCCTGCTTGAGCACATTACTCGTATAACATTCAAGGATGGTGAAATATCTTTGCGGGATGCTCCCGCCATATCTGCTGCCGCATAGGTGCACCAGTTACACAAAAAACCTACTATCCGTGGTTTAAATTCCTTTGTCTCCATGAATCCTCTATATTTATTCTAATTAATATCTTAATAACTTTTCTCCACACCCTGGTCAGGATAATTCCACTCCTCCAGCAGTATCAGAGAATTCAGAATGATTCTGAAAAAAATAGAAAGCGTATCAAATTGATACGCCTTATAATAACTAAAACTGAACTTGTGCTGAATGCGTTCCTGTCCCATCATCCATACAAAACATCAAGGTTTTACCAGTGCGATTGCACCATGCCTGGATATCTGAGGGAAAGGAAGGACAATCTGCCAACACTTCCAGTATATCACCTTCTTCCATATTTGGAATAAAAGCTACAACCTTTAATATCGGCTGTGGGCATTTTAGCCCTGTACAATCTAATGTTTTCATTGCCATAATTCCTCCAGTATTTTTTTCTTAGTTCTCGGGCTTATATGCTTACAGGTTAATTTATTCTCTCCTGACCACACATCTTTATTTCTTATGAACTTATCTATTATTTAATATTTTACTTAATGTTTCAATTTTAAGCCATCTCATGCCATTATGATTCAATTCTTTATTCTCATTGTAAAATCGAATTTTAATTGTCTCTTGTCAAGAATAAAAATAACCTTCCTGATAATCCATCAAGATTTCCATATGACAGGTGATTCCGATTTTCTCTGCAGTTTTATAACTACTTCACACTATATTATTTTATAAGAACTAAAAAAAACCGGGGAACGATATTGTCCCCCGGAGAGTTATCTATTCCACAGGATTGGCATCTACTAACTGCCATTCATAATATGCACCATCATATACCCGAACCCTGGAAAATTCCAAAATTGATTTCATTGCCATATATACAATTCCTGCCCGCACGCTGCTGGCACAATATAAGATAATTTCTTTATCTCCACTAATGCCTGCTGCACTCACGGCATCCATGATCTCTTCTTTTGATTTCAAGGTCTCATCTTCATTCAGAATATTTTTGTATTCGAAGTTGATTGCACCAGGAATATGTCCCTTACGCGCTATATGTTCATCTTCATCTATTCCATTATATTCATCCAGACTGCGAACATCCACCAGTAATACATCATCACGATCTTTATTAGACTGCACATAGGACATTGAAGCATAGATGTCAGCATTTATATCCGGTACAAAAGTCACTGGGCTAATCTCTGTAGCTTTAGCTGTAACAGGGAGCCTTGATTTCATCCAGCTCTTTATATGACCCTTTAGGATATTTACATCTTTTACGCCCATATATTGAAGAATCCAGTAAATTCTCCCTGCCATTTTGTTTGCTCCGTCATCATATACTACCACTTTACTGTCAGTAGTAATTCCCCTGGAACCCAGAATTGCAGCAATTTCCTCTGGTGATTTCAACATGGAAGGCACGCCATCGGCTTTATAAAGATCCTTATGATAAATATTCACTGCATCCTTGATATGCTTCGAACTGTAATCTGAACTACTTCTTGCTGAAACAATGATAATATCTTCAGATTTTACTGCTTTTGCCAGCGCTTTTGCTTCTATCAAACCCCCAAACAGAAACTGAATTCCAAGCAGGATTAATAAGACAGTTAATAGTATTTTTCTCATTTTGTCCCCTTTTAAAATTTAACCTGTAACTGCATCAATATTTCATCATTAGATTTTTCAAATATTCCTTCTTCCGCGTTGTAGAGGTAGTTTATTTGTAAACGTGTCCAGTCATTAAAGAAGTAATTGATACCAAAAGTGGTGATTTTCTTGATCGTGTTTTCTGAACTGGTGTTTTCCTTATCTGTGTCTGCATCATACCATTCATATTTCACTACTGGCTGAATCATCCAGTCTGTCATATACATTGCCTGCATCCAGTAACCGCTACGTTTGATTGAACCTTCGTGGAACTCCACGGGTAAGCCACTTCAGCCGCCGCCAGTTGTGTAGGAACCATTATCTTCACCAGTAATGTATTCCCCCTGGATCAAAATGTTATTATAGGTTATCTGCATATCAAATGCCATGCGAGTTGCTTCATCCTCATCTTCCACTCCTTCTACCCGCGGTGGTGAGGTTGCTGTTTTATAACTACCACCAATGGATAAATATTCATGAGGACTCAATACAATTCTTCCTGCAAGTGCCTTATTTTGATTATTATCAAGTGACTCCCTGCCGGTTCCGTTGGTTATTCCCAAACCATAACTCACATACTTTGTGTATTTTCCTGATATTAATAATCCTCTGTCCCTGTCAGGCACTACCAGTTCGTTCACTACAAGGGAACGCCGAACTGTATGTAGTCCCTGGCATGGTGTATTCAATTCCAGACTGAATGGTGACTTGAACTGACCTAAAGAAAGCTTCAGATAGGGATCAAGACGTGAATATGTGATAAACCCATCCAGTAGATAAGGTGCATCTTCTTTATTGGGGCTGAATTCAAACATGGTATAATAGCTGAAATCATAAGGAATATTGCCAACTAAACCCGCTCTCACCCGGTTGAAAGTAAAATTACTCAGATCATTATCAGTATCCTGGAACATATATTCATATTGTGTCTGAATATAGCCAACTACACTCACTCCTTCATCCGAAGAAGCTTCCATGCAGCCTTGACCAAATGCACTGCTGATCAATAGGCCCAGAAAAACTACTAACATTGCTCTTTTAAACATATTTTCTCCCAGTAAGTATTTTTTTAATCAAATAAAACTTTTACTGCTATTAGTAATCCCAGTCAGCTGATCCACTCCATTTGTGACTTTGCAGATCATCATAAATCATACTGTTTACACCAAATTTCAAACTCTTGGCATCATAACCTAATACTGTCAAATAAGCTGTGATCATAGAAGAGGTTTGCCCTGTCCAGCAGTAAGTTACTATAGTTTCTTCTGGATTAAGATTATCCAGAACAAGCGGGTTTATTCTATAAGCAGTTTCAATATTACCATAGTCAATCACATCCTGTACATCTAACCAATAGTTATTGATAAAATAATCTTCTGGTGCATCAAGTACAACTACTGCAGCAATGCCCTTAAAGCTTTCCGCCAGCATGGTTGCTACGCGTTCTGCTAATATAGCCTCGCCATCACTTGCGGCTGCTACCAAGTTTGGCATATCAAATGTCTCATTTGGCATGATATCTCCTGGTGCTGCTACCCAGTTGGCATGATCTAACGTTGCAATGCCATCTTCCCATGCATAATCAAAATCACTGTTCCAGCCACTCATGCCCCATTTTAGCACTTTGGCATCCATATAACCTGAAAGACGCAGTGCCATCACTGCATGTCCAGCAGATTGACCGGTATAACATACTACGATTATTGGCTTTTCCACATCATCTGCCATCTCCAGTAAATTACCAAAATTCACTAATACTGCTCCAGGAATATGTCCATCTACATAATCTACTATGCCATTATCATCGCTATCGCCACCACGCAGATCAAGTATGTAATAATTAGCAATACTGGCATGGAAAGTGGAATCCGCTCCAATTATCCAGCTTGTGGTCAAGGCAGCTAAAGTCTTTCCACTACCATCCATATAATTGATCAAAGTCTCAAAATCTGAGTCTTCGTCATCCTTTGAACATCCAGTTACTAATAGCATGGCTGTTAGTGCCACCATTAAAATCATCATCAAACTTTTCTTCATCATATTCTCCTGTTTTTTTTATCCGCATCCACCTGAGCTTTTTAACGCTTCTTCTTCAGGTGCATTGGGATCTAACCATTTTCTGTAACCACCCTTTAGACTGGTTACATTATTATAACCCATTTGTAATAATGCCTGGGTGGCTAACGCACTTCGTTTACCTGTTTGACTATAGACCACTATTGCTTCATCTTTTGATGGCATTTCGATCCATAATTCATCATCCCAATAACTTACATCTCCGGTTTTGAATTCCAGTATCCCGCGGGGTATGTTTACTGTAAATGTCTCTGGATAAGGAAATTCAAAATCATCATTTGCCTGATTTATATACCCTTCTTCAAATTCCGAAGGTTCGCGTACATCAATAAGAACACGTAATTTTCCACCCTCAAGTTGTGTACGCAATACGTCATGAGAGATTTCTGTGATCCCGGCTTTCGCTTCGGCTGCTATTGCTTTTCCATCGGCAAAATATCCACCTTCTGAAAACCCCTTACCGCAACCACTGACTAAAAGAAGGAGTATCATTAAACTAACAAAATATAATGTTTTCATCTTTTCCTCCATTTATAACGCCGAAAACTTGCCGGTTTTCTCATTCCACTGCACAAATATATACCATATTAACAATATAAATAATACCAGTACCACTGCTCCTGTATAACCCAGGCTATCAGGTAAGAATACCTGTTTTGCAAGGCTCTCAGGAATTAATTTTGTTACTAAAGGCACTATGAATCCCTTGGATACTGGTGCCATAATAGCAAAGCCAAGAGCAGAAAACCACAATTTTACGTGACCTTCTCCAGCTCGCCAGAGAGTCCCCACGGCACATCCACCGGCTATAGTCATACCTAAACCAAAGATGATTCCACCGATCAGGGCACGCAGCCAGAAATTGGCATAGACTGATTTAAGTTCTATTGTTCTCACTGCAATTTCTCCAGCATTTCCCACACCGAAATACTTGATGACCGTGAATCCCATTAATGCCACTAACATACTGATGATTATTGCTACTGTCGCTGTTGCTTCTCCGGTCATGAAGGGTTCACGAAAAGCTCTCACAATACAGTAACGTGATCTTTGCAGGATTATACCAAGTATTAAGGCAATCAATATGTGCCAGCCCAGCACCTTCATTGTGCTGCCACCTTTCGATGTGTAGCTATTCACTATATAAAGCACAACAATTATCAATATCCAGCCCAGCCATCTTTGCCAGCCCGTTTTGGGCTTGTTACCTGCCAGTAATACGCTCGATTTTCCCATGCTGATATTAGGTAATGCTTCCATCTCCCAAAGCAGATATTTCAAAGCCAAAATGGTTCCTATCAAAAAACCTAATGATAAAAATAATGCGCCACCAGATAATGCTGCTACTCCAGAGAAAAAACCTCCTGTAGTACAGCCAATTCCTACTGTGGATCCTATTCCCATCAATGCTCCACCAATTAAACCTTTCACCAGTTCTCCCACAGGAGCTATCCGGATCCCGAATTCTCGGGAAAACAAAGCTGATATAAATGCTCCAATTATGATGAAAATATTAAGCAAAGCTACTGTATGCATATTGATAGGTGTCCCTGTTCCCAGGTTGGTGATGCCCAAAGACTGAAATAGATTCTGCCCAATATTAACATAACCACCACTGGCTCCCCAGGGATATTTGATCACAAATAACAATGTGCTTAGTAATGCCAGCAATATTCCGCCTACCCACATAGGCCAGGATTTGCTAAAAAGACTATCGAATAGTTCTCTTAATATACCCTTCTTAAACATGGGGTTCTCCCTTATGCTTTTTTGAGGTAAAAGATGAA
>Ga0307990_1000982_pt1 | contig 24364 bp, 21 predicted proteins | sample EllFjometagen129_FD_203168 | JGI IMG/M metagenome (GOLD analysis project Ga0307990, IMG submission 203168) | Marine microbial communities from Ellis Fjord, Antarctic Ocean - #129 | ecosystem: Environmental > Aquatic > Marine > Unclassified | place: Southern Ocean | collected 2014-10-08
GTAATACCGCTGTTTAATGTTGCCGGGGCTCCGGAGTTTGATAGCGTCGCTAAAATCTGGGTTAACCCTCAACCGCCCTGCAAATGGCTGCCATCCTGTGTTGCAGCGGATGAACATGCGGTTCTGCTGCTCTGGTTTCCACCTGCGCTGATTGCGGCACTGGCCGCCCGACATGGTCTGCTGAAGCGAGGAAAACGTCTGTTGCTGGAGATGATCTGCTGGAATGGGGCTGTTCTGGCTATAATTGGTTTTGCTCAGCTGCTGACGGAGAGTCATAGTCTTCTATGGTTTGTTCCCCTGGAATCACACTTCTTTTCGACCTTTGGTTATCCCAACTTTGCGGGTGCTTTTTTCACCCTGATATTTGCGTTATCCGCTGGGCTCTGGATGTATGATGCCACCCTGTTTATGCAGTCGAATCAGTTTGCAATTGCAGATTCAAAGAGGAACTTTTTTGATCGACATAGAATGGCTGCTCCAATGGTCTTGTCTTTTGTCGCAGCACAGGCGACACTCTCACGTGCTGCCATTCTGCTCTCAGTGGTTGTTTTTGTGGTCCTCTGCATATATCTGATTATCTTTCTCTGGGCCAGAATCTCAAAAGGGGCTCAGCTAAAGATCGCTGCCGGAATTTTTGCGGTTATAGCGTTGACGGCAATATCGTTGATGATTTTCAGTTTTTCGGCATTTAAAGCTGAGTTAAATAGTCTTACTCTGGATGCTATTGTTGAAAGGGTCTCCGGCAGCGGCTACTATCATGTGCGGGTGGCTAAGGAGATTTACAATGACCATCCCGCATTTGGTGTAGGTGGCTGGGGATATTCTCATTATATGATGCAGTACATGACAGCTGAAGATCTGAAAAATATGCAGATACAAGGCGGAGTTAATGTTCATAACGATGAGTGGCAGTTTCTGGCGGAGCAGGGCTATGTGGGTTTTGGAATGATTGCGGCATGTGTCCTTATGCTGATTGCACCTCTGCTGGTGAGTGTCCTCAAACTTATGCGGAATGCGCGCTACTTGACCAAGAAGGATGTTGATAAGAACTCACCTGCATCGCATTGGCTTTACTGCATCCCACTGCCGCTGATAGCGGTCTTTGTTGGCACTGCCGCAACCGTTTGTCACTCGCTGGGAGATCTTCCGTTTCGCACCCCGGCGGTCTTAACAGTCTGGGTGCTTGCGCTTGCCTGTGTTCCGGGATGGATTCCTGTCCTGAAATGGAGAATGAACAGGTAGCTCCGCAACCAAAAAAAATTAGCATAATAAAGTTAAGTTAATAACTAAGGAATTAATATGAAAAAGATAGCAATTGTTGGTTTAGGATACGTAGGTTTGCCGCTGGGATTACAGTTCAGCAGATCAGGTGCGCAGGTTGCGGGCATTGATATTGATATAACCAAGGTTGATGCACTCAATAATAAATGCTCATACATCAAGCATATATCCGATGAATCGGTTGCGGAGCAGATTGATTCTGGAAATTTATCTGCCACAACCGACTTTGCGGTTATCAAAGATATGGATGCGGTCATAATCTGTGTGCCGACCCCACTCAATAAAAATCGTGAACCGAACATCTCCTATATCGTTGAGACCGGTAAGCTGATTGCCCCGTATCTGCACAGCGGGATTGTGGTTGCGCTGGAGTCGTCCACCTATCCCGGTACCACCGATGAAGACCTGAGAGCCGTTCTTGAAGAAGGTTCCGGGTTAAAAGCCGGTAGCGGTTTCCATCTGGCCTTCTCTCCTGAACGGGAGGATCCCGGCAACCCGCAGAGCGTGGTGGCCGCAATTCCCAAGGTGATCGGCGGGTATACCCCTGAGTGTCTGGCAAAGGCACAGGAGATCTACAGCATTGCAATCGATATCCTGGTGCCGGTTTCATCATGTCGTGCTGCTGAAGCAACCAAGCTGACGGAAAATATCTTCAGGAGCGTTAATATTGCTTTGATGAATGAATTGAAAGTCGTCTATGCGGCAATGGATATTGACGTATGGGAGGTGATTGAGGCAGCCAAAACAAAACCGTTTGGATTTATGCCCTTTTATCCGGGACCTGGGTTGGGAGGTCATTGCATTCCAATCGATCCCTTTTATCTTACCTGGAAGGCCCGCGAGTTTGGGCAGACCACAAAATTCATTGAGCTGGCCGGTGAGATTAATACAAAGATGCCGGAGTATGTGATCAACAAGGTCTCAGAGGCACTCAATCAGAAGAAGAAAGCAATTAATGGAAGCAAGGTTCTGGTGCTGGGTCTGGCCTACAAGGCCAACGTTGATGATGATCGTGAATCTCCCAGTTATGTTCTGATGGAGCTGCTCAAGCAGCGTGGTGCGGATGTCGCATATCACGATCCCTATGTTCCGGTTATTAAACCAACCCGCGAACATTCGCAGTGGGCCGACATAAAGTCGGTTGACTGGAATCAATCCACAATTTCCTCCTTCGACTGTGTTCTGATCAGCACTGCCCATAAGAGTGTTGACTATAAAGAGCTGGCGGAGTGGGCTTCCCTGATTGTTGACACTCGCAATGCCATGCACGGTATCTGTGATGTAGTTAAGGCATGATTTCGCAACCACCAAGTGGTAGCGAATACGAGTGTAAAAACTGCCGAAAAGGTGAGAATCAAAAATAGCCGTCCCTCTTTTTGCCCTCTTCGTTGTGACCACTGTGTGGTGCTTCTCCCTTTTTTACACTCTTAATTGCGACCACTTAATTGCGACCACTGTGTGGTGCTTCTCCCTTTTTTACACTCTTAATTGCGACCACTGTGTGGTCGCAATATCAAAATTATGCAAACAAATCAAACCATAGACCTCTTTGTTCCCGGTCGGGTCTGCCTCTTTGGTGAGCACTCCGACTGGGCAGGCGGACACCGCCGGACAAACTCGGAAATTGTTCCGGGAGTTGTCATAATCATGGGCACCAATCAGGGTATGTATGCCCGCTGCTGCAAGAATGCGACAAAAGAGCTGGTTGTCCGTTCGACGCTGACCGATGGCACGGAGATAGAGAGATGGTCGCTCTCGATGGATATTGATCTGCTGCAGCAGGAGGCTTCCTCCGGCGGGTTTTATAGCTATGCTGCCGGTGTGGCCGCCTACATGCTTGATTTCTATGGAGTTGAGGGCATTGAAATCGATAATTACAAGACAACTCTTCCGGTTAAGAAGGGGTTGAGTTCCTCAGCGGCTCTCTGTGTTTTAGTGGCACGGGCCTTTAATCAGTTGTATCAGCTGGGTCTGACCACCCGCGCTGAGATTGAAGCCGCCTATCAGGGCGAGATTGCAACACCTTCTCGCTGCGGACGCATGGATCAAGGCTGTGCTTATGGACAGATTCCGGTTATGATGAAGTTTGACGGCGACCGGATTAATGTCAACCCGTTGCGACCCGGCTGCGATTTTTATCTGCTGGTAGCGGATCTATGCGGGCAGAAAGACACCGTGCGTATTTTGAGTGATCTGAATGCCTCTTATCCCTTTGCCAAGAGTGATAGTGATAAGAGTGTGCATAAATGCCTCGGTCCGGATAATCAGCGTATTCTGGAGAAGGCACGCTCTGCTCTGGAGGACGGCGATGTTGAGCTGCTGGGGTCTCTTATGACAGAGGCGCAACAGCTGTTTGACGCATCGCTTATGCCTCTCTGCGAAGAGCTAAGCAGTCCGAAACTGCATCAGGTTTTGAAAGATTCCAAAGTTGCAGAGTGGGCTACGGGAGGAAAGGGAGTTGGATCTCAGGGAGATGGGTGTGTGCAGTTTGTCTGTAAGTCGATTCAAGAGCGATCTGCCCTCAGTCTTTATTTAAAAGATCAATACGGAATGCCCTGTTTTGATCTGGATATTTTGCGTCCCGCCTCCATCCGAAAAGCGGTCATTCCTGTGGCCGGACTAGGTACACGGATGTTCCCCTACACCAAGGGAGTGCCGAAAACATTTTTACCAGTGGTCACTCCGGAGGGCATTAGCAAACCGGTTATCCAGATTGTAATTGAGGAGGCGTTGTCGGCCGGCATTGAAGAGATTGCGCTGATAATTCAGCCGGAGGATGAAGAGCGTTTCCGAGCCTACTTCAACTTGGATGTCAGAGCGGAAACTATCGCCAGGCTGCCGCAGGCTTTAAAGCAGGAGTGTCAGATTTTAAAGGGCATTGGTAAACGAATAACCTACATTCCGCAGGTTGAGGCCGCCGGTTTTGGACATGCGGTATTGCTGGCTGAAAAATGGGTGGGGGATCAGGCCTTTCTGCTTATGCTGGGCGATCATATTTTCCGCTCGAGCTTAGACCGCAGTGTGGCCGGTCAGGTGGTGGATCTGTTTCAGGATTTTGGTGATGCGCAGAGCGTTGTTGGAATTTATGAAGAGAAGCTGGATCGAGTCAAGCACTATGGAACGGTTGCAGGGGAGTGGGTAAGCGATAATACACTCCAGCTGCAGTCAATCGTCGAGAAACCTACAGAGGATGATGCGCAGACCTATCTGGCTGTCAAGAAACACGGACTCGAAACCTGGTTATGTGTTAATGGCATCTATGCCTTGCGCCCGCAGATATTTAAGATCCTAAGAACTCAGGCGCAATCAGCTGGAGAGGGTGAGTTGCAGTTGACCACCGCTCTGGAGGAACTCATGCAAAAAGAGGGCATCAAGGGACTTGTGGTTGATGGCAAACATTACGATACAGGCATCCCCTCAATCTATGCCGAAACCGTTGCCAGTTATAGAGGTTGAAAGGGTTGAAGGGGTTGAAAAAGTTCAAGAGATTGAAGTAGTTGAAAAAGTTGAAGGCATTCAGCGTTTAAGCAGGATTATGGATTCAGGGATCAGATTCAACGTGCCTCAATTTCAATAATGAATAATATTGCTGAAGGCTATGAACGTGGTTCTAATAAAGACTTTATTAAGTTCTTATTCATTGCTCGTGGTTCAGCTGGAGAAGTTCGTAGCATGTTGTACATAGCGTTGGATCAGGAATGCATTAATAAAAAGCAGTTTGATGACGCATATAACCTTTGTGTTAGTTCTTCCCGCCTTTGCTGGAGCTTGATTAAATATCTCAAGACGCATAATGATTGGAAAACCGGCGAAGCCTAACCTCTTCAACCCTTCAACCCTTTCAACCATTTAAACCCCTTTAACCTCTTTAACCTCTTCAACCTCTTCAACCTCTCCAACATGATTGCTATAATTCCAGCTGCCGGACACGGCACCCGCTTCTTTCCCGCCAGCAAGGTGATTCCCAAGGAACTTCTGCCTGTAGGCGCAAAGCCCGCAATTCAATGGATTGTTGAGGAGGCGCTGGCGGCTGGGGTGGATGAGGTGATTATCATCACATCACCGGAAAAAACTCTGCTGCGCAAATATTTCACTGAAGATCCAATTTGGTATGAACGTCTTCAGAATAGAGAGGCAGCAAAGGCCGCATTGAAAGAGGTGGATCAGATCTCCTCCAAAGTAACCTTTGTTGAACAGAGAGAGCAGCTTGGTCTAGGGCACGCCGTCTTGCAGGCCGCACCGCTTTTGGAAAACCAAGATGAACCGGTCTTAATTTTACTGGGGGATGCACTGGTGCTCAGCGAAACTCCCTGTGCTTCTAAGATGGTTGAGATATCACGGCTGCATGACAATGCCTCAGTTGTCGGCTTGGAGCAGGTGCCTCCTGAGAAGGTTTCGAGCTACGGAATTATCGCGGGAGAAAAATTTGATCAGAGTAATCTTCTGAAATTGACCGGCCTGGTTGAAAAACCATTTTTGAAAGATGCCCCATCCAATTTGGCAATTGCCGGTCGCTATCTGCTGCATCCGCAGATCTTTGAGTTTCTTGCTAAAACCAAAGCCGGCCATGGAGGAGAGATTCAGTTGACCGATGCAATCTGCACTCTCCTCTCAGAGAGATCTGTGCTCGGGTTCGAATACCCCGGCAAACGCTGTGATATTGGCAACCCCGCTGGCTATCTCGAAACTCTACGCGCATTTGAAGAGGTTGAATAAGTTAAAAGGTTTAAGGGTTGAATAAGTTAAAAGGTTTAAGGGTTGAAACTGTTCAAATGGTTAAAGGGGAACAAAATGAATGTTCATCGGTTTGAGGACTTGGAAGCATGGGGAGTTGGCAGGGAATTGACTAATTTGATTTATGGGTATTGTAGACAACCTGTATTTCAGAAGGATTATGGATTCAGAGATCAGATTCAGCGTGCTTCGATCTCAATAATGAATAATGTTGCAGAAGGTTTTGAACGGGGAAGTAATAAAGATTTTGTTAAATTCTTGTTTATTGCACGTGGCTCAGCTGGAGAGGTGCGAAGTATGCTATATGTTGCATTGGATCAAGGATGTATAGACAAAAAACAGTTTGGCCAAGCCTATGAACTTTGTGTTAGCACATCACGCCTTTGCTGGGGCTTGATTAAATATCTCAAGACGCATAATGATTGGAAAACCGGCGAAGCCTAACCCCTTCAACCTCTTCAACCATTTCAACCCTTCAACCCCTTCAACCATTTCAACCTCTTCAACCCCTTCAACCATTTCAACCCTTCAACCCCTTCAACCATTTCAACCTCTTCAACCCCTTCAACCCTTCAACCTCTTCAACCATTTCAACCCCTTTAACCTTCTTAACTATGTTAATAACTACAAAATCCTTTGCACGCGCCGGTCTGGTGGGTAATCCATCTGATGGCTATTTTGGCAAGACCCTCTCTTTCACATTCAGTGACTTCTCGGTGGAAGTCACGATGTATGAAACCCCGGAGCTGGGGTTTGAAGCATCTGAGGTCGATGATGCCAAATTTGATTCAGTGGATGCACTCCTGAATGAGATTAATCTTTTTGGTTACTACGGAGGAATCAGGCTTTTAAAGGCCATCACAAAGGTCTTTTTTCTATACTGCCGCGAGCAGGGGATTGAACTGCCGCAGCGTAATTTCAGCGTGCGTTATAGATCTGATATTCCCCGCTTGGTCGGACTCTCCGGATCATCCGCAATTTGCACCGCGATGCTCAAAGCCCTGCAGCTCTTTTATGAGGTCACGCTTCCAAAAGAGATGGCCCCGACGCTCTGCCTGAAAGCGGAGCGCGAGGAGCTTGGTATCCAATGTGGATTGCAGGATCGTGTCATCCAGACATATGAGGGCCTTGTCTTTATGGATTTCAATCAGAAACTGATTGAATCCCGTGGATATGGAATATACACACCTCTAGATTTTGCAGCCTTGCCAAATATCTACATTGCCTACGACCCAAAACGGGCCGAGGTCTCAGGTGTCTACCATAAGAAACTACGCATTCTTTTTGAAGAGCATTCGCCGGATATTGTGGCGGCCATGTCAGAATTTGCCGATCTGGCGCAACAGGCTAATGACGCATTGGAGCGTGCTTGTCCCGAAAAACTATCCGCATTGATAAATGCCAACTTTGATCTGCGGGATAAAATCTTCAGTGTGGCTGAGTCCAACAGGCAAATGATTCTGCAAGCTCGCAACACAGGTTGTTCTGCAAAGTTTGCCGGCTCCGGTGGCGCCATTGTAGGAACCTACGAGAGCGAAGAGCAATACCGGAAACTTTCACAGACCATGACCGCCATCGGCTGCCAGACCATCAAACCGGTGATAGTGTAGAAGTTCTAAAGTGCGAGAGTTCTAAAGTTGAACTCGGAACAGCCGTGAACTGGCGACCTTTTGGGACGATAATCCACCGTGTAACGGCGGATATACTGTGCTACTCAGTATGTCCGCCGTTACACGGTGGACGAAACGGCCGAACTCATGAGTTTATCAAAAAAACATATAAATACAAATAAGACCGATATTCCTTTCGATATCGATCAAGTGAGTATTTGTCTGCAGAACTCGCTGCCCTCTATATCGTTTGCCTTTCTGCTTGGCTCAGCTCAGAGTGGTGTTGTTAAGGCTCGATCAGATTTTGATTTGGCAATTTACCTGAATCCATATAAGGTAACTTTAGTGCTTTATGGTTTAATTGATGAGGCTTTGGCAGGGCTACTTCCGGGTGTGAGGATTGATACAGGCATACTGAATAGAGCTGAACCCGTTTATCGCTTTGAATCATTGAAGGGAACCCCTCTTTTTATACGTGATATGGATGAGTACAGCCGATTTTTCTCGTTAACATGCAGAGAATACGAGAGTCAAATGTTCGATTATGAGCGGCAATTAAGATACAGAAGGCAGGCGCGAATATGAAATACAACGGAGTTGTTCAAAGAAAGCTCGCATTGCTGAATACACAGCTAATCCGATTGGAAGCGAGTTTGAGGGAACTGAGTTTTGCTGATTTTTCCGAAAGTTGGGAGAAACGGACTTTAACAGAGCGGGCTATGCAGGTATCGGTTGAGATTATCATAGATGTTGCGGAGCGTATCATCTCCTTAGAGGGTAAAGGTCCGGTCAGCAGTGCCTCGGAGGCCATCGAATGTTTGGTTTCAATGGGAGTATTGGCATCAACAGAACCCTATGTCGGTATGGTTCGTTTCCGTAATCTTATTGTCCATCAGTATGAAGAGATTGATCCCTCAATTTTATACATGCTGTCCACGAGGAAAATATCAGATTTCCGTAAGTTTATTGATGAAATAAGTGATCTCGAATAGATCAACTACCGCATCGTAGAATGCATTTAACGTCTTCAACCCCTTCAACCCTTTCAACCTTCAACCCTATGCTCGCAGCACTCACACTCCTATCCTGGCAGGCCTGGCTAACCATCGCTGTGATAGCCTCAGTTTTTATCCTGCAGATCGCCACCAAGCTTCCTGCTGACTTTACGTTTCTGGGTGCATTGGGGGTGTTGGGTATATCCGGGGTGCTGGATCCACAGGAGACCCTCTCCGGTTTTGCATCTGCCGGTGTTGTCACAGTTGGTTTTTTATATGTGGTTGTGGCCGGAATGCAGGGAACCGGTGGTTTGAATTGGGTGGTTAAAAGTGTGCTTGGTACACCTGGGTCAATTCGTTCGGCTCAGTTACGAATGATGCTGCCGATTGCAGGGCTGAGTGCCTTTCTTAATAATACCCCGGTAGTGGCGCTCTTTATCCCGATTGTAAAAAAATGGTCTAAGGTTGTTAAGATTTCTCCATCTAAACTAATGATTCCACTCAGTTATGCATCTATCTTTGGCGGGGTCTGTACCTTGATTGGAACCAGCACCAATGTTATTGTTAATGGAATGTTTCAGGAAAAATATGGTGAGAGCCTCTCGATGTTTGGAATTGCCTGTCTTGGTCTGCCCTGTTTAATAATCGGCATTCTATATATGGTGCTCTTTTCAAAGAAGATTCTGCCGGAACGCGGCGGCAGCGCAACTGTTTTTGAGAATGCCAGAGAGTATACAATTGAATTTATGGTTGACCAGAGCGGGACGGTCAACGGCAGGAGCATTGCTGGAGCAAGACTCAGGAATCTGACGAACGGTTTTCTGGTTGAAATTGTGCGCGGCGAACAGATGATATCCGCTCCTCCCCCAACCTGGGTTCTGCAGGCTGGCGACCGGCTCGTTTTTACCGGAGGAATTGATCTGATACATGAGCTGCGCGACTTCTCTGGACTGCGGGTTGCAGATGACCAGATTTTTGAGCTGGATGCCCCCTTGAAAGAACGTTGTCTGGTTGAATGTGTTGTCTCTAATACCTGCCCGCTGGTGGGAAAAAGCATTCGGGTTGGCGGATTCCGAAAGCGTTACAATGCGGTGGTGCTTGCGGTAGCCCGCAATGGAGAGCGTCTTTCAGGCAAAATAGGCGATATTATTTTAAAGCCGGGCGACACCCTGCTGGTGGAGTCACATGCCGGATTTATCCCGCGCCAGAAAGATTCGCGTGATTTCTTTTTAATAAGCGGAGTTGATGATTCCACACCGGTCGACAAGAAAAAGGCACCGCTTGCCTTCTGTATTATCTTCTTGATGGTTGTATTGGTGGCAACCGGCTTGACTTCGATGCTCAAGGCCTCTATGGCAGCGGCTTTTCTGATGATGCTTTTTGGATGCTGTTCATTCGGCTGTGCTCGTAAAAGTGTTGAGTGGAATGTGCTGCTGGTTGTGGCATCTGCTTTGGGGCTTGGACTAGCTCTGCAGAAAAGCGGTGCGGCGGAATCGTTGGCAAATGGGTTGCTTGTGGTATGTGGCAGCTCTCCATGGCCTGCACTGGGATGCATATCTTTTGTAACCATACTGCTGACAGTCTTTATCACCAACAATGCTTCTGCCGCGCTGATGTTCCCCGTGGCCATGAATACCGCTGATCGACTTAATGTAAGTCCATTTTCTTTTGTATTCTGCTTAATGGTGGCGGCATCCTGCTCGTTTGCTTCACCAATCGGATATCAGACCAACCTGATGGTATATGGTCCCGGTGGTTACCGTTTCTCCGACTATCTTAAGATCGGGGTTCCCTTAAGTCTCCTGCTGCTGATTGTTTCCGTCGCCCTCGCACCCCTTATCTGGCCGTTTTAGAGGATTGTAGGATGTAGGACGCGACACGGACCTCAGCTACAGTAAAAGCTTTGATGGACAATAAAACTGTAGGGCGGGGGCCTTGACCCCGCCACGGCGTAGACGCGGAGCACGAAGACGGGACCCCGCCACGCAACTTGCGAGAGGTTTCGGTGATTCACGAAAAACTCGTAAGAATCAATTTTTTATGCAAACCCTGCGGTGAGAATTTTAGCGATCAGCGTTAAGAAAATTATTAGCACAACAGAGAGTCGCGTAGATTCGTGGGCAAAAAAATAGCGCAGCGACTACACCTGACAACAACAATCGATCCACTGATTCTGCGGAAGGTCCCTAACCCATAACCCATAATCTCCCTAACTCCTGTGTTAAAATAAATTGGATTTGCAATGAACGATTATAATTTGAGCCATTTAAAACAGCTTGAAGCTGAGAGCATTCACATCATACGCGAGGTGGCGGCGGAGTTTCAGAACCCCGTCATGCTCTATTCTATCGGCAAGGACTCCTCTGTGATGCTGCATCTGGCACATAAAGCCTTTGCCCCAGGCAGAATTCCTTTTCCTCTGATGCATATCGATACGCAGTGGAAGTTTCAAGAGATGTACAAATTTCGCTCTCTGATGGCTGGAAAATACCAGGTCGAGGTCAAGGTCTGGATAAATCCGGATGGAAAAGATATCATGAACCCCTTTGTGCATGGCTCTGAAAAACATACTCAGGTTATGAAAACCGATGGACTCAAACAGGCGCTTGATCACTATGGTTTCGATGCTGCTTTTGGTGGTGCACGCCGCGATGAGGAGAAATCCCGCGCCAAGGAACGTGTCTATAGTTTCCGAAATAAGTTCCATCAGTGGGACCCGAAGAATCAGCGTCCTGAATTGTGGAATCTCTATAATGCCAAGGTAAACAAAGGCGAGTCTATTCGTGTATTCCCTCTTTCCAACTGGACCGAGCTGGATATCTGGCTGTATCTTCTGCGCGAGGATATCCCGATTGTGCCGCTTTACTTCGCTGCAGAACGTCCTGTTGTGGAGCGTGATGGTGTTCTGATTATGCTGGATGATGACCGCCTTCCGCTTAAAGAGGGCGAAGTGCCTATGATGAAGAAGGTTCGCTTCAGAACCCTCGGTTGCTATCCCTTAACCGGTGCCGTTGAATCCAATGCCGAAACCCTCAAAGAGATTGTACAGGAGATGCTGCTGACAACCACATCCGAACGCCAGGGCCGCGTCATTGATGGTGATAACTCCTCTATGGAGGATAAGAAGAAAGACGGGTATTTTTAATCCAGCCCAGCTGGATTAAAAATTATTACTTAGCAGTTATTGCCCGCGAATCTTTTGCGCTTGTAATTTTTTTAACGCTGATCGCTAAAAATTCTAAGCGCAACAGAGATTCGCGGGTAATATTCTTAACGATTTATGATTATAGGCAAAACAATGAACTACGAAGTACAAGAAAAAGAGTTGATAGAGACCGACATCACCACCTACCTGCATCGGCATGAAACCAAAGATCTGCTGCGGTTCCTGACATGCGGATCGGTTGATGACGGCAAATCCACCTTGATCGGGCGGCTTCTCTACGACAGCCATATGATCTATGAGGATCAGCTGGAAAAGGTTGCCAAGGATTCAAAGGTCTATGGCACAACCGGTGATGATTTTGATCCGGCGTTGTTGACCGACGGACTCAAGGCCGAGCGTGAGCAGGGGATCACAATTGATGTGGCCTATCGCTACTTCTCCACCGATAAACGTAAGTTCATTATTGCCGACTGCCCGGGCCATGAGCAGTATACCCGCAATATGGTTACCGGTGCTTCCACCTGCAATCTGGCTGTAATTTTGATTGATGCCCGCTACGGCGTTATCACCCAGACCAAGCGGCATTCATTCATATGTTCATTACTGGGAATCAAACATGTTGTCGTAGCCGTCAACAAGATGGATCTGGTGGACTGGTCACAGGAACGTTATGAAAAGATTTGTAAGGATTACAATGCTTTTGTGACACGCTTGAATTTTGCGGACATTCATTTTATCCCGATCTGCGCCCTCAAGGGCGATAACGTCGTTGATTCATCCAAAAATATGCCCTGGTTCGATGGGGCCACATTCCTGTATCATATTGAACGCGTTAATATTTCGAGCGACCGCAATCTGGTAGATATGCGTTTTCCTGTCCAATATGTAATCCGGCCCGATCTTGATTTCAGAGGGTTCAGCGGAACCCTGGCATCCGGTGTTATCCGGGCTGGCGATGAAGTTATGAGCCTGCCCTCCAACCAGAAATCCAGGATTAAAGCGGTTTATGGTGCGGATGGCCAAATAGACGAGGCCTGCGCTCCAATGGCTATAACCGTGACTCTCACGGATGAAATTGATGTCTCGCGCGGCAATATGCTGGTGCCTGTTAAGAATGTACCCAAAGTCGGCAATGAATTTGAGGCCATGGTGGTTTGGATGCATGAGGACCCGGCCAGGCAGGGTGGATCTTATCTGGTTAAGCAGACTACCAGCATGGTTCCCGGAGTGCTCTCCAATATCCGCTACAAGATCGATGTCAACAGCATGCGCAAATCGGATGAACCGACAGATCAGCTTAGTCTAAATGAAATTGCCCGGGTGCATGTAACGCTTCATCGGCAGATTGTCTTTGATGCCTACGATAAAAACCGCGATACCGGGGCATTTATTCTGGTGGACCGTCTGAGCAACGCCACAGTCGGTGCCGGAATGATTATCGACCGGGTATCGTCAGGTGAAAAATCCTCAGCTCCGGTCAGTAAAAACATCGTTAAAAGCGACAGCCTTGTTACAGCAGAGGAACGCGAAAAGTTGCTCGGGCATAAGGCCAGAACTCTCTGGCTGACAGGCCTGAGCGGTTCCGGTAAATCCACCATTGCCAGGGCATTGGAACGCAAGCTGGTTGATATGGGGCGTGCCGCCTATATTCTGGATGGCGACAATGTTCGTCATGGATTAAACCGCGATCTGGGATTTTCCTCAGAGGACCGCACCGAGAATATCCGCCGTATTGCCGAGGTGGCCCGCCTCATGAATGATGCCGGACTGATAGTTATTACAGCGTTCATTTCACCCTACAGAAAAGATAGGATTGATGCCGAAGCGGTGGTTGGTCAGGACAACTTCCGCGAGATTCATGTTAAAGCAGCCCTGGAAACCTGCGAGAAACGCGATCCCAAGGGACTCTATAAAAAGGCCCGTGCAGGCGAGATAACGCAGTTTACCGGCATCTCAGCCCCATATGAAGAGCCGGCCACTCCCTCGGTCACTGTTGTCACCGATGAGAGCAGCGTGGAAGAGTGCGTCGATTATATAATTTCCGAGTTAAAGTAGTTTTAACACAGAGTCACAGGGGCGCAGAGGTTTTTTGGCCCGCGAATCTTCGCGAAAGGATACGGGGATTTTATCCCCGCTACGCGGGGTCGTTGATCACTTAAAATCCCCGCAACAATAGATTTGTCAAACATTGCAAACCCTGCGGCGAGAATTTTTAGCGATCAGCGTTAAGAAAATTCTTAGCACAACAGAGATTCGCGTAGATTCGCGGGCAAAAAAAGCGAAGCAACAACAACAATTCACAACGTACAACTCACAACTTACAGAAGAAATCAGCTTGCTGGTTTCTGAAGCTAATGATATGGAACATATTTTTGACAGATTCTCTCGGCACCTTTTCTGGGATGTGGACAGGGAAGAACTTTCTCTTGAGAAACACAGGAAATTCATTGTGCAGAGGGTTCTTGGCCATGGTCAGATACAGGATTGGCATTTGTTGCGTCAGTGTTATCCTCTTGAGTTGATAGTTGCTACGGCCCAGAAACTGCGAGCGCTGGACCCTAAATCGTTGTCTTTCATTGCCTGTATGGGCGGTGTCAGTAAGGAAACCTTCCGATGTTATACCTCCCGGCAATCAAGTCAGACACACTGGATATCCTGATACGCTTACAGCAACAGGTTGAGCTGGCCGACACCCGGCTTGTTGGCGGCACGGCTCTGGCCTTGCAGCTCGGGCATCGCCTTTCAGTGGATATTGATCTGTTCGGGATATGGGATCAAAGTGCTGATATTACTGAAATTGTAGGGCGTTGCGGTTCTGTAGTAGAAGAGCATCGCACAAACAAAATCAGAGTCTTTAACATCAATGACATTAAAGTTGATATTGTTCATTATGACTACGTCTGGTTGTCGGAACCGATTGAGGAAAAAGAGATTCGCCTGGCGACAATTGATGACATTGCTGCGATGAAACTGGAAGCGATTAATAATCGAGGAAGTAAAAAAGATTTTATTGATCTGGCCTTTCTGCTTGATCGGCATTCAATCGAAGAGATTTTAGCTTTGTATCATGCAAAATATCCGAGGGGCTCCGAATATCTGGTATTAAGAAGTCTGGTTTATTTTGATGATGCCGAGGATGATCCGATGCCAGTCATGTTAAAACCAATGACATGGGAAGCCGTGAAGGAAAAGATTATGCGCGAAGTCCGTCGGTACGGCTTGAGGCAATGACAAGAAGTCAGTGTTGCCGCTTTGCGGTGCCGTACGTGAGTGGTAATGATTTTTTCCCGCGACCACCGAAGGTAGCGGGAGAGAGTCAATCTCCGCGAATAATAGCGGTTGGGTTTTTTTTAACGCTGATCGCTAAAAATAACAACCGCGACATCTCATTTTGAGAGGAATTCCCTTTGTTGCGTAAAAGCGTATCAATCTTGAATTTACAGGGTTTGAAATTGATCAGGATTACGTGGCTGATTTCGAATGTTACGTCTCTTAAGCAGCAAGATTTTTTTTGTTCTGCAAACCCTGTAGTGATTTTTAGTGATTGCAATACAAACTCCAGCGTTTGTAATTTTTAGTGATCAACGACTCCACGAAGTGGAGTTTGGCCATTTTTGGGGGCATTTCGCGCACCCTCACATCTCACTAAATAATCACCAATAATTATTTTTGATAATCATCAGAAATGACTCCCTATTCACGATCTGCTATAAAGCAGGTATGAAAGAAGCAATTAGAGTTCAAGGCCGCAACCTGTTTCCTGCCGACATCAACTACATAAAGCAAGAGATTGCCAATCATCCCGACAGACATCGAACCCGGTTATCGCAGGAGCTTTGCGCCGCATGGAACTGGATGGATGAAGTCGGTCGTCCCAAAGATATGGCCTGCCGTACCATGCTTCTGAAGTTGGAGTGTCGCGGCCTGTTAGCACTTTCGCTGCGAAAAAGGTCCAGCACTAATCATTTACGCGGCAAATTCTTTCAACCGATTTTACATGACACCTCCGCGCTCAGTGGTGCCTTGAGAAGTATCCAACCCATTTCATTGGTCTGTGTGGATCGAAGGGATGAAGTTTTGCTGTGGCAGACATTACTGACTCAGTATCACTATCTGGGCTTTACGACACGAGTGGGACAGAGTCTTAGTTATATGGCCTATACTTGCGACGGGCGGCCTCTTGCCTGCCTTCTCTTTGGCGCGGCAGCATGGAAGACGGCCGCGCGCGATGAATTTATCGGCTGGAACACGAAAGCGAGGGAAAGAAACATTTCCCGTGTCGTCAACAATATGCGTTTTCTTATCCCGCTCTGGGTGAATGTGCCTCATCTGGCCAGCCACGTTCTGGGCATGGCTTTGCGTCAACTGCCTGGGGACTGGTTAATTAAATACGGATTTGAACCCGTTTTAATCGAGACTTTTGTCGAGAAAAAGTGCTTCAAAGGCACATGCCACAAGGCAGCCAACAACCCCGCTCACCCGAAAAAACGCTATGCCGATGAGAAATTTACGCCGGAGTCTATCCGCAAAGATAAATTCATACCGTATAGATCCGGTAAGTTCTTCATCGGCGGAAAATACTGCAAGATCCGTTACAAAGAAATTCGCAATGTTCTGTGGCAACGAGGTGCGGGCGAAAAGCGGCTTCGCCTGATCGTGTTGGCACCGATTCCATATCATCTCTCGCCAAACAGCAGGGCCAATTACCGCGACCCTGTCTATCTGCTAACCGATGCCAACGATATGAATATCCACAAACTCATTCAAGCCTATGTTGATCGTTGGAAAATCGAAGTCAATCACCGGGATGAAAAGCAACATCTGGGTGTCGGAGACCCTCAAGTCAGTGGATCTAAGCTTTGAGCCTCGTGAGGCATGCCTCAAAGCCGTGGTATAAGCCGGAATATCGGCCAAACTCCAGACTCCCGATGGAATCGGGAGCTACAGGTCTATCGGCATTGGTATCGGTATTGAATTAAAAGCGAAGATTGCTGAGACCGATAGTGATAGCGACCCCGATACCGAGTTGCTATGTTTCACTCATCATCTCTAAAGTCCGGGTTGAGGCCTGCGGCGTTCGTGTGGGTCATAATGGCTCTGTGCATGTGGGACATCGCCCAGTCAAATCGTCGGTTTAATGCTCCAGGGGGTAGTTTTTTGCAAAAAAACATGATTTATATGCCGTCTTTTGAGGTGGTATATTACCTGCTGTTGATAGTTCACGAATTCATGTAAAGGTGTTAGCATTATGTTTTTTATAGATCCTATATATATTTTGATGATGCTGCCGGCAATTTTATTTGCCGGAATAGCATCTTTTATGGTTAAGTCGACTTTTAAGAAGTATTCGAAAGTAAAATGTTATTCAGGTCTGAGCGGTGCTCAGGCCGCTGAGCGGATGATGCAGCGAAACGGGATATACGATGTGCGGATTGAGCAGTCCAGAGGGTTTCTTTCAGATCATTATGATCCCACAAAGAAGGTGTTGCGGCTCTCCCCTGATGTGTACAACTCCGATTCTCTTGCCTCAATTGGTGTTGCCTGTCATGAGGCCGGTCATGCTTTGCAGCATGCAGACAGCTATGCCCCGCTTGTTTTACGAACCGCCCTTGTCCCCGTTACCAATCTCAGCAGCTCTATGTCATTCTATATTTTATTTGCCGGCATATTATTCCGCACACCTCTTTTGATGTATATTGGATGTGCCATGTTTGCGGTGGCATTTGTTTTTGCTGTTGTAACTTTACCAGTTGAGTGGGATGCAACTGCAAGAGCTAAACAGTATATCGTGACCTCCGGTATTGTATCACCCAGCCAGGCTGTAGATAGCGGAAAGGTTTTAAATGCTGCATTTATGACATATGTGGCTTCGGCGGTCAGCGCCCTTCTGACTTTACTGTACTATCTGATGCGTTCAGGGCTGCTGGGCGGCAGTGATGATTAAACTGAAATTGTGATTTAACTACTAAAAGGAAATCAAATAAGTATGAGCAGTAAAAAGAAACACACATTTAAAGCAGAGATTCAGCAGGTTCTGGATCTTGTCATTCATTCTTTGTATTCTAAAAAAGAGATATTTTTAAGGGAGTTAATCTCCAATGCATCCGACGCAATCGACCGGGCACAATACTCCGGCTTGACCGATAAGAGTGTTATCTCTGATGCGCCCGAGTGGAAGATCGACATTATTGCTGATACATCTGATGGAACTCTGATGATCTCCGATAATGGCATGGGCATGAGTGAGGAGGATCTCGATAAAAACCTCGGTATTATTGCCAGCTCCGGCACCAAGGCCTTTGCCGATGCGTTAAAGGAGAAAAATAATGTTAATGTTCCTGAGCTTATCGGTCAGTTTGGTGTCGGCTTTTACTCCGCATTTATGGTGTCTGAGGAGGTTACGGTCATCACGCTTAAACGTGGCGCTGGACAACAGGCGGTTAAATGGAATTCAACCGGTGATGGATCGTATACTCTGGATGCTGCCGCAAGAGATGTTCCCGGCACAACCATCGTGTTGAAATTGCGTGAGGATCAAAAGGAGTTTCTAAGTAGCTGGCGTATTCAGGAGCTTGTGAAAAAGTACTCCGATTTCATTGCATATCCAATTAAGTTTAAGAAAGAGGGGGAGCCGCCCAAGGAGGGAGAAAAAACTCCTGAAGTTAGTGACGAACCTCTGAATGCCATGACCGCCCTGTGGAAACGCTCTAAAAGCGAGGTCAAGGATGAGGAGTATCATGAGTTTTACACCCATCTGACGCATGATCATCAGGAGCCACTTGAAATAATTCATACGGCCGTTGAAGGTGTGATTGAGTTTCGTGCTCTCCTGTTTCTCCCTAAAAAGGCTGGTTTTGATCTGATGATGCCCAATCAGAAGCACGGGCTGAACCTTTACGTGCGTAATGTTCTGATTGGGGCTGACTTTGATATGCTCCTACCCGAATACCTCCGTTTCGTTAAAGGCGTTGTTGATTCAAGTGACCTGCCGCTGAATGTGTCGCGCGAGATGCTTCAGGATGATGCCGTGGTGCGTAAAATTAAAAGTAACATCACGGGCAAGGTTCTCAACGCATTGGCGGATATGATGAAGGATGAACCTGAAAAATATAAAGAGTTCTACACCGCCTTCGGACGGATTTTGAAAGAGGGCCTGCATAGCGATTGGGAGAATGCGGACAAGTTGAAGAAACTGGTTATGTTCCCCTCTGCAAAAACAGAGAATGGTTATCTAACATCGCTACAACAGTATGTTGACGCAATGCCGCAGGGCCAGAATGCAATATATTATCTGCCATCTGAAGATATTCTGACGGCACGTCAGTCACCACACCTGGAAACTTTAACAGCTCGCGGATATGACGTTCTCTTCTTTGTAGATCCTGTCGATCAATGGATTGTGCAGTCGCTGAGTGAGTTTGATGGAAAGAAACTTATCCCTGTTGATAAAGGCGACCTTAAACTGGGCGATGAAAAAGAGCAGGAGCAGACCAAGAAGAAACTGGAGGGAGAATCAGAACAGTATAAATCACTGATTGAATATATTCAGGGTGAGCTTAAAGAAGATATCAAAGAGGTGCGCCTCTCGCCCCGTTTAACTGACTCCGCCTGCTGTCTTGTCGCAGATGAAAATGCAATGAATGCCAGCATGGAGCGAATGATGCGAGCTATGAATCAGGAGGTTCCCAAACAATTGAGGCTCCTTGAACTAAATCCGGAACATGCGCTGATTAAAAAAATGAAAGCCATGTTTGCGGAAAACGCATCAGATGATCGACTGGCTGATTATGTTGAGCTGCTCTATGGGCAGGCGCTTCTGGGAGAGGGTTCAGCATTAAAGCATCCGCAACGCTTCACTAAGCTGGTATCTGAGTTGATGATCAAGTAATACGACGCTGTGTGGCTTGCATCCATAGGGGGTGCAAGTCACGTTTGCAATCCAAAGAGTTCAGAGTTCAGATTTTAGATTTCAGGTTTGCTCCCCTTGGGTTGGCGCGCCACCGGCACTACCTGTCATTCGACGTTGGACGTTCAATGTTCGATGTTCGACGTTCGCTCACTCCGCGCCCAGCGCGGACCTAGTGCCCTTAATATGGAGCATTAGGTAGTGACCGGTCTAGCGTGAGATCACCCCGCTACCCAGAACGCAGTCGTCTCTATAAAGTACAAGGATCTGCCCTGGGGTAACTCCGAAGACCGGTAGCGTGAAGTTGATCTGCAGCGAATCTTTGTTGGTGTTTTGAATAACCGCCTCCACGGCGGTTTGTCTGTAGCGGACCTGGGCCATTGCGTGCTCGCCCTCCTCAAGAGGCTCGCGACTCCATTTAAAGGTGTTGACTGTGCACTGTGCTGCATAAGCCGCGCCTTTGCGCCCGCTGACAACAATGACTCCGCTTTTGGGATCTATGCTGATAATCTTGACGCGTTCACCGGTTGCAAAGCCAAGCCCGCGTCTTTGACCGATTGTATAATGGTGAATTCCGCTGTGAGTACCCAGTTGCTTTCCGAACTCGTCAATAAAAATGCCGGGGGTTGACTTTCCCGAGAATCGCGCTTGCAGCATGTCGGAGAAGTGCCCCTCTTGAGCAGCAAAGCAGAGGTCCTGACTCTCTGCCAGTTTGGCGCTGGAAAGTCCGTAATCCGCAGCAATTTTTTTAACTTCTTCTTTTTGCATTGTTCCCAAAGGAAAGACAACGCTGCGCAGGATCTCAAAGGAGAGCCCAGCTAAAAAATAGCTCTGATCTTTATTAACGTCAGCACCTCTTTTGAGAACCGGCCAACTCCGGCTGTCATATTCAATGCGTGCATAATGACCGGTTGCAATCTGCTCTGCTCCAAGCGAGCGGGCTGTATGGAGCAACTCAGGAAATTTCATTGCGGCGTTGCAAAGGAAGCATGGGTTGGGGGTACTTCCAGATTCGAAAGCAGACCAGCAATTTTTTAAAATCCGTGATCCAAAGTCCTGGCAGCAATCTATAACATGCAAGGCTATACCGAGTTCATCAGCACTTCTCTGTGCATTCAGGATAGATCTATTTCCGCCACAGTGCTGATTGCTCAGATTCTTGACAATGCCATCATGAAGCTTGAGCGTGATTCCTATAACCTGATAGCCTCTCTGCTTTAAAATAAGAGCTGTTAGAGTTGAGTCCACTCCGCCAGAAAGGCCAACTGCAATAGTTTTGTTTTTCATAGACCAATTATACAATGAAACGAAGTGCAATGGCAATCTCACGAATCTTACGAATTTTTATTTGCTTCGCTATGGCAGCACCATTACCCCCTTTTCTTAATTAGCATGATTAGCGCAATTGCCTCTCTCCCGCGGGATCACTGCCGCCTCTACGCGCCAGCCTCTCTCGACTTCGTCTCGGGTCTGTCAAACTTAACATCCTGATATTGAACAGAAGGAAACGGGTAAGCATGTGGATTTAAAGGAACTTTATCAACAGGTAAATGCTGACATTTATTTGTTACTAGGGTATCCATTTCAGCGGCGTAACAACAATGCGTAGTATAGGCATTGTGCTGAGCTCCACAACATATAGTGGATACGCCAGTCAAGTGGATACCCTAGGATTTGTTAATGGTATCTTAAAATTCAAATTTTTTTTTTTTTGAATTTAGCACTTGCTAAAAATGACAAAAAGGTGCTAATATTCAAACATATCTTCTGGAGTGGCTGTTGTAAAGGCTGTTAAAATGCCGAAATATTGAAAGAGGTTGAGTGAACCAAAGTATAAGACTGATTTTTTTAGTGCTGTTTAGTTTTTCTGTTGCAGGAATATGCGGTTGCCGGTTCATACCTTTTTGGCCTAAGCCAGCGCAGGAAGAGGTTGGATTCGGGATACAGGCCGAGTTTTTTAAAGAGAAGAACGGAGAACCTCTGATTAGGAGTGGATTGATGCTGAAGATCGGAGTAACGGCCTCGGGTTCAGCGGCGGTGCAGGATGTTATGAAGGAGGTTGATCTCAACTGTCAGGTTTTAATGCCCCTGATTGGAGCTGTTGATTGTTCGGGCTTGACAGTTATTGAGTTGCAGGGTAAGATTACGGCACTTTATAAGGAATATTTTATAGACCCTCAGGTATCTGTGAATTTTGTTTATCAGCCCGGAATGAAGTCCCCTTGGGGTACGGTTCTGATGACAGGCGAGGTACAGAGATTTGGTCCGGTTGATATGCCTTCTACTCGTGATTTGACGGTGACTCGTGCTTTGATGCTTGCTGGCGGTGCGACTCCAATGGCGGATAAGAGAAATGTGATCGTCTGGCGTAGAGAGGAAGGCGGAGTGCTAAAGAAATTTGAAGTTAATATTGAAGAAATTGGCAGAAAGGGGCGCCCTGAACTGGATATTGGATTGAAGCCTGGTGATGTAGTATGGGTGCCTGAATCATGGTATTGATATCAAAAAGGAGATATAAGATGAAATGTCTAACAACGTTAGTTGCAATTACTGTTTGCCTTATGAGTTGCACTTATTTACAGGCAGAGGGAGTTCAGCTTAAGCGATCTCAGTGGCTCAAGAAGGTCGGTGCCTCTGTTATGGATCAAGCTGTTCTGAAAGAAACTTTCGGTCAGGTAAAAGATCTTGAGAAAGTCGAGTTTGTGCAGCGTTCAATGAAAGCAATCTCGCGTATGCCGGTTGAACCGGAAAAAAAGGCGGCATCTTTTGTCAGCACTGCAGTCAACTGTATCCAGACCGCCAAAGGCGATGTGCGCTACACTGTAATTGCCGAGGTGTTTGCTACAGTACCTGTTCCTTTTCTGCCAGTGGTTACAGAGGATCTATCCAAAAGATTTGATCAGGAGTTTAATAAACTTTCAGATGAGTCCTACGAAAAAATTGCATCTTCTGTAATCAAGATCGCAGTAAAACGTAACGATCGCACAGATGATACCGCAGTTAGAAATACCTTTGTGGTTCTGGCATTTATGCGTGGCTCCGACAATACAGAGCTTGAAACAAAACTGCTGGCTCTTATGCTGGATGAGAGGACTAAGCGTCTGGTTGCAGGCTGGCTGCCTGCTTCATTAAAAGGGGATTACGAAGCTTTGCTCGCCGCTGCAGCTGTTGAACCGCTTAAAATAAACCCTGAGGAGTATCAGCGTCTGGTGGGCCATTCTAATTTAAGTACCCTTCTTTTCAGGATGCGTTCAGAAGAATCACTTGCAACTTCCTTCAGTGAGTCTTATAAAACCTCAAAAACGGGCTTTGATCAGCCTACAGATTTTGGAGTTAACCGTATTCCTCGTTTTCCCACAGGTTATCAGAATCAATCGACATCCATTAAGAGTGGATGGAGGACATGCCCCTGCCGTCCCCAGGGATTATAGCGGGCCGATGCTGCCTTGCCTGGTCAGGGTGGATACACAAAGTTTGATTTGTTGCAGTGAATTTATTTGAAGGAGTGTAAGAGTTATGACAAATAAAAAAAAGATGCTTAGTTTTACAGTTGGCTTTCTCAGCTTAGCTGTGCTGGGGCAGTTCTGCCAGGCACAAGAGGAACAGGGGTTCAGGTATAACAATTTATCGGTTTCACCATATGTTAACCTTGAATACACGTATGATTCAAATATCAACTACTCTGATAGTGGTGAAGTGGATGACAATATATTCGGTATTAACCCCGGCTTGGACCTCAATTATAAAGGCAACGACTGGGGTCTTAACGGTAACATCTGGTTTAATCATGATTACTACCATGACAACCACGACTTGAATGAAAACAGTTATGGAGAGAGCGTAGATTTATACTGGGAATCGCCGCGGGGACTTTCTTTAATATTAGGTCAAAGCTATGTAAATGCCGATCAGAGTGACTCCCTGACTGATGGCGGGGATGGTATCTGGCGTAACCGCGATCAGTTCGACTTTACAGGTGCTCTGATGTATAGGTTCAGCGAGAAAACCAGTGCCACATTAAACGGTTCCTATACAGATCTGTCGTATGACAACGAAACCACTAAGCAGTATTCTCAGGATCTTTACGGATGGAAAGAGTACTCCGTCGGGTTGCAGCTGGCACGTCAGATGACCGCCAAGAGCGATTTCCTGATCAGCGGCTCTTATCAGGAGTATGAAAGCGATGGTGCCCAGGGCGGTATGAATAGCTCCAGTATCGGCTACTCCCTTATGGCTGGTGTCGGTTCGCGTGCAACAGAACGGATAAAGTACAGTATTCTGGCAGGTGCCTCAATGTTTGATTATGCTGAAGGTGATGTCCTAACCGGCTTTACCTATGAGGCAAATATGAGCTGGATACTCTCCCGGAAGTGGGCTCTCTCTCTGGCCGGCTCAAGTTATTACCAACCCAGTGAAACTGAAGCTAATCAGGCTATGCAGGTATACACGATGTCGAGCGGCTTAACTTACAATATGACTCGACGCCTGACGACATCTCTGGATCTGGCCTACCGCCGTGAGGAGAATGAGTATGACTACGGCACAGCAGCAAGCTCTGATTCCGATGACCGTTACTCCTCACGTTTCATGGCCCGGTATAAGCTGAGAAAGTATGTGAACCTCTATGCCGGCCTGGAGTATGAGACTCAGAAATCAGATGAAGATGTCAATG
>Ga0307990_1000983_pt1 | contig 24352 bp, 14 predicted proteins | sample EllFjometagen129_FD_203168 | JGI IMG/M metagenome (GOLD analysis project Ga0307990, IMG submission 203168) | Marine microbial communities from Ellis Fjord, Antarctic Ocean - #129 | ecosystem: Environmental > Aquatic > Marine > Unclassified | place: Southern Ocean | collected 2014-10-08
CCAGTAACTCCATAATGGAAGCCAAACGACTTGGATAGTCCAACGTCTGAGAATTGAGCTTAATAAATTCAGCCAAACGACCACGGGATGCAGCGTCAGGGCCTCTGTTTTCAGGGCCAATCAAGTTAAGTAGACGATTGATACGCGCGTGAAGCTCCGTAAACTTAACCTGGGTCATAACGCTCTGAGCAGGTGGTTTGAAATAGCTAGTCACACCATCCAATTCACTCCCCTCATTGGCCTGTTTCATTAAATCGACCACCATGGCGTTGCTCTGATTCAACAGTTCTGTGGCAGGTTCAAACCGTTCTTGCCCTGCCCAGTGCATCGCAATTCGCCATCGGGCCTCCAAAGACTCAGCTTGATCCGGAAACTGTGTATATAATCGATACCAAATGGGCCTTGAACGTTCCAACGGGTAGTCCACGTAGAAATGCAGGACTTCCCTGTTCTTTAGCCATGTAACGTCTGGACTGTATTCTGTCAGCAATCCCTTGTAATAAAGAGCCACAGCAATACGTTTACTGGCCACGCGACGTCGAAGCAGTTCCCTATGCATAAACTCGGGCATCCACCATGATTTCTGGGGATCTATAAACAGATCGTACTGTTCATTGAGCCGCTGACGCTGGGTCAGAAAATCCAAGTGCTCAGGAATGCCAGACGCTTCGAACCATTCTGGCCACTGTTCATGTCCCAATTGAATGACCATCTCCTGCTTGAGTCGCTCTCGTAAACGATTCGGGTCTGTGGGATAAAAGAAATTGGCCAGGTACAACTTCACCTTGGGATTATCCAATACTGTGTCAAAATCATCCTTGATCGTATGATCATGGAACTGAGACACTTCTTCGGGATTGTTTTTGGCCACGTACAATTGGTAGGCCAACTCATTAAACCCTATCTTGGCCTGAAATACACCGACAGCGATGCCCAAAAACACCCCCGTGGTAATCCAAATAAGGCCGGGTTTGTACCGAGTAAAATGGCCAATAGCCAATACAATCCCGGCTATGGCCAATCCAACTAACCAAGCGCAGACCCAAGGACCAAAAGAGACACCCCAAAGCAGCGCCTCATAGCCTCTGGCGCCACCGAAGTATCCCCAATAGACCAATTGAGGCGACAGACACAAAGCCACAGAAATGATACGTGATCTAAAACGAAGTGGCCTGCACGCGACCCCTACGCAACTGACCAAGAGCGCCACTGAAAAACCGGGAAGATTGGCCAAGAACAGAACGCTCAAGAGAAAAGGTAGAGAATGACTAAAGCTCATAAGCTGAGAAACTAGCACAGGTGCAATGCCAATGATGCCCATAAGAATGCCCAGCACGAGAATTTGCCAGGGATATTCATAAATACTGATACCAGACAGCACCAAGTGATCTAAGTGCCATGTATCCAACAATGCCACGCCCGCTGCATCAAAAGCAGCGAATGCTCCAGTGGCTATTTTGGACCAGAACAAACAGGTCAACGCAAAGACCATAACGGCCAAGAACCAGAAAATAAGGACATTTTCATGACTGTAATGGAGTGTGGGCCCTACCGTCATAAAAGACTTGGGAGTCACCTGGGGTGTTTTTTCCACGTCTTTATCACTCATAGCCATCCAATACCCTGTTTCTTAACCAAGCCGACTCACAAAAAACAAACACCCTTGGAGTTCAGCCAAAACAAATATTGTAGGAGTAGAATCAGACGCTTGCAACCTCTAATTTCAAAGGAGTAAGAACCAATCAATAACCATATATATCCATATTGCCTCCGGCACCATATCGGCTACTCTCGGAGGATGCTCGAGAACTACCAAAGCTGCGATAATCCTCAATGGGCTCTTTTTGGAGTTTCTTGATAACGCCGTAGGCAGAAAACAAATCTCTGGGCCAATTCTTTGCTCCAATAGGCACCCTTTGGAGGTCCTGACCATTGACGCTGCAAAGCATATGATAGGCAACCTGAGAACGCAAGTTTTTGCCCCCAAGCCATTTATTCACTTTCTCGGCACCCACAAACACAACATTCGTGGTGAAGTCCACGAGCAAAGGTTCAGGCTCAAACAGACCACCAGGCCTCATTTGTCGCGAACTGTACATAGGATCATTCTTATCTTCTTCAAGTTCAATTTCCACAGGACGGCCAATGACTTCACCGGGCTTCACAGAAAAAATCGAACTTCGCCAATACCCATCATCAAACTTTGCCACTTCGATCGAGGCAGCATTCGACACTTCCTGGAATGTGTTGGCAAAGAAATACAAACGCTGAGGAATCCCAACAAGCTCGGTCTGAGTTGAAAAATCGCTCCACAAAATAACCTGATCCTTGAAGTCGCTATCCTTCTGAGAAACTTGCCCCAGGCCAGCCACAGGATTCAGCACACCTAAGCGGATACGATACTGATACTGCTTACCTGGCTCCATAGAATCATCATGGGCCCAGAACACAATCTCATCCAGCCGATCAAAGTCCTTCATAGGGCTTAAGCGGATCTCCTCAAACGCCTGAAATACTGCATCCAAGGGGCTGGCTTTCTGCATACCGCCAACACCCTGCATGGAGGCATCATAGGCGTACATATCTTCAACACCGCCACGGGCATTACCGCCACGAACCCCGCGTCTGCTGTTTCGATCATTGCCTGTTCGGCTATTACGTGCGCCTGACATAGAATTTCGATCATTGCCGGACGTACTGCCCCGACGCCCTCGACGGCCCTCAGTACCCATCGCTGAATTTCGCCCCCCCTGCTGGCTCGTCAAACCACCACGCGTACGCCCCCGTGTACTGCCGGTGTCTCGCTGCTTGCGCTCAGATTCACGTTCCTCACGTCGCTTTTGAGAGATTTCTTTTTGACGCTCAATCACGTATTTACCGTGAAACTCAGGGGGCAACCACTCCTCATATGTAGAGGCCATCTCATAGGCAGGGGGTTGAAGAATATTTGTCCGAACAGCCTCTTCATTCAGACGGATCATACGCAAGCGTACCCCACCAGCAGGCAAATCACTGACATTCTCAATCAGGCTGTATGTCTCAGACCGGGGCAATGTGGCGATATGACGAACATCGGCCCATGGACTCCAAGTCGTATCAGGCAACGGCTCTCGTCTTTGAAGATTGACTGCTGCGAATACGGGCTTGGCCAGTCTTTCATCACGCCATTCAGCATTCAAACTGCCACCGGAAAAACTATCATAAAAACGGGCCCGTAAAGAAGCCAAATCATATCGGGCCTGAACCGTCACCAAGTCAACATCATTCACTTCGTGATCCACGGACTGATAGTCACTCTCATCAGTTACCACTTCAAAAGGCATATAAGCAGCGGCCCGAATATGCCCAATCTGAACCTGCGTCACACGACCAACATAGGGCAGCGCATATTGCCGTCCATCTGCTTTTATTTCTGTTTCATTGACAGGTCTTACTCGACTGACTCCAGAGTCAATGTGGTTAATAGAGCACGATAGAAGCCCCATGAAGCCCTCAGGCAAAGAGGTTTTGAATCCATCCAAAACTGGGTCAGTAACGTCAATGGGTGATGTTAGTTTTGAAGAATACGTCGTACCCGAGGCTGTGCTCGACTGATTCAATTCGTCCTGCACAAACCGAGCCTTTTTCTCATAAACGTATGTGTCAATACTACCTGGCGAAAAAGAGGTGTTGTCGTACGAAACCGAATTAGGGCTCATAACCACAAATACCATGAGCAACCACAGCCCAAGTATGCCAGCGATAATGAGAACTATCTTTTCAACATGCGCTTCAAAAAAGGCACCGATCTTTGCTAGTATATTTTGCATATCTAATCCTGTTTTATGTTCTGTCAGCCCACATCCGATTGCTACAAAATCTGTGCCTACTCTTCACTCGGTTTTAAGATCGCAGGTTCCCAAACGGCGTACCCCTCAAACGGGAGAAGATATTCACAAGTTAGATTTAACTCGACCACAGCATTGTCACCATAACGGTAGAACTGATGTGTCATACTATTTTGAACCAAAGGTTTGGTGTGACTGGCCAAAATAGTGATTTGGTTGTGTTTGAAACGCTGTTCCGACTGATCTCCAACATATCCTTTAAACACATGAGTCTTTGCACGACACAAGTTTTTCATAAACTCTACTTGATAAGATGCTTCGAGAACCACAGACATATTGAAATGAATAATCCTGTATTCTTCATTTGAATAGCGAGCACTCACAGGGGTTGCCAAAGACTGTTCCCCGTTGATCACGAACTGGGGTATGTTTTCTTTTTGCGTTCCGCCGGTCATACCGCCGCCATAGGAGGAACCGTAAGCACCGCCGCCACCACGGCCGCCGCCGCCACCGCCACCATACATATCATACATCCCCCCAGCCCCCCCCATGTCTGACTGATAATCCTGAACGTATTTTAAGTCAACCAGCCGCTTCACGGGAGAGGAGAGTACCGAATTTGAACCTTGATTACACTGAGCCACAGTGTCAAATACATCTTCAATGATCCAATATCCATGCTGCCAATACCAACAAGATTCAATGGCTTCATCACGACTTGTGTATTCATAGGCTGCCCAATGCTCATATCCAACAATGTCCAATGGCGTGACATACACAGCACCAGACATCGCCTTGTCCAAACAGATGACATCTTGCTTATATTTTTCTTGCTTGGCAAAGTCTTGCTGCAGATCTCCAGGTTGGCGTGCGCCTCCTCGACCTCCACGACCCGTCATCGAGGGGTCGTAACCATACGCACCATCACCTGCGCCCCCCATCATCATGCTGGAATCCATGCCCAACTCATCTGGCAAAGGAGGAACCGTTCCCTTGACCTCTTGAATCATGCCAATAATGCCGCCACAAAATGCCTTGCCAAAATCTTCATACTTTTGAGAAGCCCTATCCGTGGGCTCAGGGAAGATCCTATAGTTCAGCAAACTGCGTTGTACACACTGCTTATTGAGACGTATCATCTCGTTGGCGTCTTGTGCATAGCCAGCCAGATTCTGTCGTGCCACCATATACTGTTCTTTGGCCACCACACCATCACGCAGCAACCTGTCGCACGCTTGCCCTTTGGCCACCGATCCAGAGGCTATCTTCTTCTGAAGACTCTTGCTAAACAAAGTCGTTGGAATAAACAACAAACCAGCCACAATGACCAGCACAATAGGCACAAGCAACGCTAAATTGTTCTTCAAAAAACTGAGTTTTTCTAGAACAACACTAAGATCAGGCTTCTTAATATCCATTATGTTACACCGAGATAACTAAACTTTGGGCTCCAGTAAATCACGACACGGTCATTAGATCAGTAAATGCCCGGTGAAGCCGCAGCATCATCCGCACCTTCAACAGCAGGGGCACCATTCCATTGCAGCTTAAACTTGAGGGTAAACCAATTATCATTGATCACCATAACCGGTTCTTTGGACATGCGTTTCCTCACCTCACGACCCAATTCATCCACCTTGGGGTACGAGCTAATCGTCTCTTTTGTCACGGGATCCAGCAAAGCCACCTTTTCGCCACTCCGCATGCCCATGCCCATCATCATATTTGTACCCTCATCTTCAGGCACGCCAATGCCATAGGGCACATTCGTGCTATTGGTAGAAGATATAACAGGTCCTTTTTTTAGTTCAAAGTTATACTCTGATTCCTTCTTGTACAAAACCAATGGCCGATTCGGATCATTGGGGTCAGCCTTGTCACTCAAATGCATTAGGCGAGTCACAAATCCCCACTGAGAAGGACGACTGTCCACACCCGACGGATCAAGCAGTTTTCCGATGTCCTGATACGGACTATACCCTTCAAGAACAACGACAAATCCGGGAATCTTCGCGGCCGTTTCATCAGTCGAGGTGAGCATCCCCCGCATCTCCATCTCATAGGCGTCCATACCCATGCTCGCCATGGGATCATCTTCCGCAGAAACAGGCCCCTGAGCCACATTGATCATGTCAAAACTCGCCATGGAAAGATCTTCAGCATAAGACATCTTCATACGAGTCACGAACAACTGCTTACGGTCTCGCCTGTGAACGCGCTTTATGGCTTTGACATCACCTGCCGCAAAAGCCTCGTACAGATCCTTTTGAGTTGGATTGTTTTCTGCATTGGGCAATGCATCCACAATGGTATGTCGCACCCAAGGAATCACATCACGGTAATTGAACAGAGAAATGATCTTGTTCATGTTATCAAGATATTGTGTTTCCTGACTCTCCTCGAACTCCAAATTACTTTGGGAGTCCTGGGCATTTTTAATGGTCCTGTCAATTCTCTGACGAATTTCCGCTTTGTTCGCATAGGACATATTGTCCACAACAACACGCCCCAGCGACATGGCAGACACCAACAACAAGAAACAAGCAGCCGCCATAAATATGCGTATCTTCATGGCCCAGGCCTGCGACCGAGCAATACTCTTGGGGAGTAGATTACTTTGAATACGGCCAAAGCCAAGCCCCTGCAGAGCCAAGCCATACACCACACCAAAACCAGCCACGCTATCGTGGAACTTGGCCGCAGAGACACCCTGTGCCAAAGCCAAACGCTTAAACATGTCCGGGCGTTCCACAGGAATCTGTAGTGACTGCTGCAAATACTTGAGCAGGCCTCGAAGCTGAGTACCCCCCCCCATAGCCACTATGCGGACATATTTGGCGTTGGGATTGGCACTGCTATAAAACCCCAAAGACTTCTGGACCTCACTGGCCAAATCAGTAAACACAGGACGCATCGCCTGGAAAATCTGGCGTGCATATTTACTCACAGGCGCGGTGCGTTTGAGCTTTTCAGCTTTTTCAAAGGGAATCTTAAATGCATCAGCAATAGCCTTGGTAAAGGCATTTCCACCCAGCATAATGCATCGTTGCCACACGCCAGACGGCGTACAAACCACTAGATCCGTACTTTGAGCACCAATATTGAGCACAACCACCGGTTGATTCTCTGACCTGAACAGATCAGGACGGTCAAAAAGTATATAGTTGTATAACGCCATGGGCGACATCTGTACATGAGTGACAGGCAGATCTTCACGTTCAAAATGTTCCAACTCAGCATTGACGATTTCGTTTTTAATGGCAAAAAGGCCCACACGTTTCTCAGATGCATCCTCGTCTGTCATGAGTTGCCAGTCCCACTGGACCTCGCTCATATCAAACGGAATCTGCTGAGCAGCTTCAAAACCCACAATTTCCGGGATTTTTTTGGGTTCAACCGGGGGCAAATTCACAAAGCGCGCAAAACTATTTTGACTGGGCACAGACACAATCACGTCGTCATACCCAACCTCATTGCGTTGAACGAACTGGCGCATGCTCATTGCAATCATTTCCTGCCGTTCAAGGTCACTAACCCCTTTACCAGAAAGAATTTTAGCATGCTGTATCGTGTCAAACGCCACCACTTGCGGAGTCTCCCCCACCAGCGACAGTTGCATGGCCTTTAATGAACTATTTCCAAGGTCAATGGCCCAAACCGCATCAGATGTTGATGCCATTTATCGTAACCTCCCGCCATAAAAAGCGATCTAATGTCTACCAGCCTTGTCAATCAGGCTCAACGAGTATAAGATTATAGCATATTATGAAAACGTTTTCCATAAGTACACTTGGCTGCAAAGTTAATCAATACGAAAGCCAACAAATTAGGGAATTTTTGAACCAGCATGGCCTGAGCCAAGCTGAAATTAACCAAAACCCTGATCTGGTTATTGTCAACACGTGCGCTGTAACGTCTACCGCTTCTGCCAAGAGCAGGCAGTTTATCCGAAAAGCACAACGTCAATGGCCGCAGTGCACCATCATTGTCTGTGGGTGTTTACCTGTCACACAAGATCCTGAACTGGCAAAAATCGGCGAAAATGTCCATTGCGTCCAGAACCGTGTGAACCTTGCCGCTGAATTGACGCACATAATTAACTGTGCAACCTTGACCCGGCACTCTGAAGACACCCTATCCACCCAGAGCACAGTTATTAAAACAGAATCCCCTTCTAAAATCAACCCTGGACGCAAAACTAGCGAAAGTCTGCCTTCCCTAAGCCATTTTCAAGGACAAACCCGGGCCTTTATCAAGGTCCAGGACGGATGCGATGGACGTTGTGCCTATTGCATTATCCCCCAGACCCGCCCCACACTGTCTAGCCGACCTGTCCAGGACATTCTGGATGAAGCCCAGGCTTTGGTCGAGGGGGGACACAAGGAAATCGTGGTCACTGGCATATTTTTGGGGGCCTATGGGCAAAAAACCGTGCGCAGAGCCAAATGGCCCAATCAGCACAATCCTAGCCTAGCCCAACTTGTGGACAAACTTGCCCAGGTCAAGGACCTGCATCGAATTCGACTCAGTTCTCTGGAACCATCAGATCTCACCAAAGACTTGTTGGATGTCATCGCTTCGCACAGTAACATCATGCCTCATCTCCACTTATCTCTGCAATCCGGTTCAGACACCATGCTCAAACGGATGGGCAGACAATACAGCCGATTGGATTTTGAGACAGTCATCCAGACGGTAAAAGACAAGCTCAATCGCCCTGCTCTGACCACTGATATCATTGTAGGTTTCCCTGGTGAAACCGATCAACAATTTCAGGAAACCGTGGATCTGGCCAGGCTGACAGGCTTTTCCAAAATACATGTGTTTTCTTTTTCAGCACGCCAAGGCACAGCCGCAGCCAACATGCCACATAAAATACAAGGCCCGGTCATACGTGAACGCGCAAACATCCTGCGAAAACTAGGCCTGGAACTAGCCCGCCAATTTAGACACCAATTTCTTGGTAACCAAGCCACCATATTAATAGAAGATGCTCAAGAATTGCGGTGCAGCGGACTAAGTGAACGCTACTTCAAGGTCTTTGTGCCTCAGAACGGTGTCAAGTATAGGAAAAATGACCTGGTCACAGTCACACTAAAGGACCACCAAGACCAGGGACTCCTCAGTTCTATCAAAGAAGTGGATCACAATGCCTAATTCTCAGCAGCCAACCTCTGTTATCACTATCAGGGAATCACCTATCAAACCACAGATCTGGCCTTTGAAGGCACAATTGCCAATCCCGAAACTATCACAGCTGCAGACGACGTACAGAATACCCTGTGGACTGCTCTGGAAAAGATGGATTTCACCCGATTTGGCTTTGAGTCTATCCGACAGATTGTGAGACAGTATGTAGTGGCCTCTAATAACTCATCGCATCAAGCCTGACCTTGCCTCTAAAAACCCAATAGATACAGAATGTATAGGCCAACACAAAAGGGATGCCTATTGCCGCAATAATGGCCATGATTCCCAGTGTTTTTGAGGAACTGGCAGCATTGTAAATGGTCAGGGAATACTCCGGCATAGGAATTGGAGATGACAACATTGGGAAAAATCCCCATGGCAAACAAGAACAATAAGGGCCCAATCGCATTGATCATGATGCGCCGTTCCTTGTCCCCCTTGACCCACAGATGTAACATACCCACACCCAAGTCAAATCCATCTAAAATGGCATACCCCGTCAATAAGATACCCACCAGAAAAAACCACAGGGTATTTAGATCATACGTCAATTCCATAAAAGCTCCCTATGCCTATTTTTGGGCCCCGACAAAAGAGCCCTCTCCCAAGACTTTGGACTTTGGGTTCTGGGCTATGGGCTATGGGCTATGAGCTATGAACCTACAGACTCAAAAACTGATTTCTTGTGCTCGTATTCCGTGCCAATGGTTTCAGGGTTCTCAGGACCATGCTTTATCTTTTCATTCAAAAGATACAGAAACAGAACAAAAAGCAACAGATAGATGAGTGTAAACAAAATAAGAGAAAACAGGACCTGAGACGCATTTACTGCCTGCGACAATCCCTCGGAGGTTCTTAACAAGCCATACACTATCCAGGGCTGCCGGCCCACCTCAGCCGTGATCCATCCCACCTGGTTGGCAATCTGAGGGCCAAGCACGGCCATCACAAACACCCCCATCAACCAGGTTTGTTTGAACAATGTACCCCGCCACCAGAAAAACAGGCCGAGCAAACTAACGCCAATCAATCCAAATCCAACCGTCACCATCAAGTGATACGCCTGAAATACAATGTTCACGGGCGGTCGCTCATTTATAGGGAACGAGTTGAGCCCTGTTACATGTTGTTCGGGCTTACCGCTGATCAGAAAACTCAACATGGACGGCACGGCCACACCGTAATGGCAGGAAATCAATATGCCTGCAAACAAGGAGTCAACAGCATAACATATACAAAGATACGGTTCAAGCTAGGAATTGAGTTAAACAAATGCCAAAAATAGGCTAACCGCCTACTGCATGTCATTTTCAAAACGAGCCAAACAATAGCAGATTATACGTTCGTTTATTCTCTGAATATTCGTTTTAACTTTGTCCATGTGGAGTCGCCCTGCTAGAATCACATGACTGTCATTATTAATCATGGAAGGTATCGGTCCCATGACACAGAAAAAACGGATTTGGGCAAGTCTGGATGATTACATCAAGCCTGGCAAAGGGCTGGAATGTGTGGGCCGGAACATGGCAAACCACTTCTTCTTTCGAGCCCTCATGCGCTACGGTACATTTGACGAGTACCATTTCTTTTTGTCCAATGCGGCCCATCGTACTCTGTTCATGCAACATCATGGCCCTTTTCTAGAATCAATTGGCATCACCCACAAAATCCGTCTGTGGGATCGGCTCGATCTACCTCAGGCTCTCAAAACTATTGACTATACCGTCTTTCATCAAAGTGACCACATTACCTGGTTCAATGCCCTTTGTCGCACAAGAAATTCTGTGGGCGTCCCAGTGCCTGTGACCTCCTTTATCCATTCAGTCAGCTACCAGCGCCACATGGCCACGTACCTGGAGATGCTCCACTGCGGCATCACACCAAACGATGCCATCATTTGCTCATCTCAATGCGGTAAACAGGTGATCCAAAACTGTCTGAACTCACTTGCCTCCCAAACGAACCTTCCTCAAACCAAAGCGAGACTGGATGTGATCCCGCTCGGAATTGATCAAGGCATTCACCTGGTCGGCAAATCTGAAGCCCGCCATAGACTCGGTCTGAATCCGCAGGAGACCATTGCCCTGTGCTTTGGCCGTTTTTCTGATTTTGACAAGATGGATCTATTCCCCCTGCTCCAAGCCACCAAGAAAGTCATTCATAAGGTCCCTTCCAGACGACTGGTGATTGCAGGCGCATTGCATGAACCTTCCTACCTGGAGATGACGCAGGCATGGACCAAAGCCCTGGGTCTCACAGATCACGTCACATTCATCACGGATCCCTCTGATCATACCAAGGCAGATCTATACAGCGCTGCCGATTTTTTTGTATCGCTCGCAGACAATGTCCAGGAGACCTTTGGTCTTACCCTGGTAGAGGCCATGCAGGCTGGATTACCTCTGCTCGTGTCAGACTTTGATGGATACAAGGAACTATGCCAAGAAGACGTAGGTATTCGTGTTCCGACCTATTGGCCCGCCAATGACATGCTTGAAGCCGCACACCCCATCATGGACGAACGCACACGGCACAGACTCATGGCACAACAAACTACTGTTGATATGTTTTACTTAACACAAGGTCTAGAACTCCTGTTTTCAAAGAAAGACCAACGTGAGTCCATGGGCCAGGCAGCCAAACAACGATTTGAGACAATCTTTGGCCACGAGCACATCATTGACGATCTAGAAAACCTCTGGCACGATCTCAAGACCCACTTCCCTCCCATGGAGCCGAAGCCAGATCCCATGGCCATGCAAGTCTTTGACATTTTTAATCATTATATTTCAAACCACTTCAAGCCCGAGCAGCAAGTGAAAGCCACTGAATTTGGCACCATGCTGGTTCACACCCAAAACCACTACCCCCTACTCACTGGCATGGCCGAGATCGTGGACTGGGCCACCGTCACAAACCTAATCAAAATGACGGCAGAACCAGTCACGTTGGATTCCCTCAAAAAAACACGCACCCAAACTCAGTGGAAAACAGAATACCTTCTTGCCTGGATGCTCAAGCATGATCTGATATCACTTGAATACCCTACATCCGGCTAGAACCCATTTCAGCTATGTTGCCCGGATACTGTCCACTATTGTCAAAAAACAAATTAATTGACCTATACATTTTGGGAGAAATTGGGTAAACTGGAGAGCATCTGAAGTTTGTAATATCTGTGCTTCATTCGACGAGATTGATTGTAGCATTATGAAGAAGGTAGGAGATTCAAGAATCTGGATGTGTGGGTGGAGCAGATGCCTTGAAAGCCGCTTCATTGAATTTAGAGTGGAAACAAATCTCTTCGCTCTATTTGCACGTCATATCGTAGAATTCTCCTGAAGCATTTGATGAGTATGGTCTAATGCCGGTTCTGTAACCGGTTTTAAGCCATTTGGCTTCGAGTAAGAACGCGTAAGATTGTCTATCTGGTTTGGAATCCGTCTAAGCTAGTTGAAGGTGAAAGCAGTAATTCAGTAGACAAAGGCCCAATATGAGCTTTTTCTGGCATCGAATCTGTTTGCTTCTGAAGTGTGCGCTTGCAGCGATTAAACACACACCTGTCATTTCTAATCTTATTTTCTTGAAGGAGATCTATTATGTTTCGAAGAATGTTTTTCTGTGCTTGCATTATGACGTTTTTATTCACGGTTTCGGTGCAGGCTGGGTATGACCGTGTGGCTTATTGGTCAGGGGACTATCCCACAAACTGGGCAGCCAGGCCCGTACCGGCTGATGTTCGAGACGCCCTGGAAATTGCAGGCTATCGAATTGTGGATGCCGCAGAGCTCAAAATATGGATGGAGGGTCACATAGCCGATAGAAAACTAAGCGTTGTGGTAATGTGTAATGACATTTTCCCGGATACGGTTGCAGAGACCAACACGGAAGATGCCACAGTACGCAAATACCTTGATGCTGGCGGTAAAGTGGTTTTCTATTCAGATATTGCGTTCTATAACCAGGGCCACGCAGATGGCACCAACACAAATTGGGGTGATGGTGGAGCGGTAGGCATCCTCGGATTCAACTCAGCAAGTGGAGGTTGGGATTCCGGCAACACGGTAACCTTTACTGAGGCGGGTATCGAATGGGGCCTAACGGAAACATGGAACTCAGCACGTCCAGTAGCTCTGGACGCATGGGAGAATATGACAATCCTGGCCACAGACGACGCGGGGAACGCCACTGCCTGGGTAGCCCATTACGTGCCGGGTGACACATTCCGTGGATTTGTACGAATACGAGACGTTGGAGGCATGCCAAATGTCGATGACCTTATTCGGGTGGCAGAATACGGTTCAGCACCGGGTTTGCCGGCTGACGACTACCCTGCTGATGGCGCCGAAGATATTCCACGTGATACGGTCCTGACATGGATCCCAGGCGAATTTGCCGGCACGCATAATGTGTACTTTGGCGATAATTTTGCCGATGTAAACGCTGCGACTTCGCCAACCAGTGCAGGACAGGCTGACAATACATTTGATCCTGGCCGCCTTGATTTTGGACAAGCCTATTATTGGCGTGTAGATGAAGTAAATGCCACGCCGGACAAGACCGTGTACAGAGGGGATGTCTGGAGCTTTACAGTAGAGCCCTATGCCATCCAGATCCCTGGCGCGGACATTATTGTGACTGCGTCAAGCTCTTCCAACGAATTCTCCCTGCCAGACAAAACTATTGATGGGTCTGGATTGGACGATGATAACGCACATGGCATCAAAACAGACGCTATGTGGTTCACAGCCATGGGCGATATGGACCCCTGGATTCAATTTGAATTTGATGCGGTCAAAAAGCTGAATACCATGACCGTCTGGAACTCCAACAGTTCTGCAGAAGGCTTTATTGGCTATGGCGTCAAGGGCGTTGAGATTGCGTATTCAACTGATGGAGAAACCTGGGAAGTATTTGCAGATGTCGCAGATGTCAATGAGTTTAGTCGAGCACCAGGTTTGCCCACTTACAATCAACCCAATGTCATTGCCTTGGGTGGCGTAGCCGCCAAGATGGTTCGCTTGAACATCCAAAGCAACTTTGGTGGCTTCATGCAGGCCTACAGCCTGAGTGAAGTTCAAATCGACGTAATTCCCGTGGCAGCCCGCACACCGGATCCTGCTTCCGGGGCAACAGACATTCTGCCTAATGCGGTTGTGTCATGGCGAGCGGGCCGCGAAGCAGCTCAAAGTACGGTCTATGTCAGTACAGATCCTAACGAAGTGGCCGACGGTCTGGCTGCTTCTGCGTCTTCTAATACCAATAGTATTGATCTTGGCTCACTGGATCTTCAAATGGGTCAGACCTATTACTGGCGTGTGGATGAAGTCAACAATTCAGAGGCTGTATCGACCTGGGCAGGACCTGTGTGGAGCTTCTCAACCGTGACAGCCGTAGTGGTGGATGATTTCGAAAGTTACGGCAACGACAGTCCGGATCGTCCATTCCAGGCATGGCTTGATGGGTATGGCTATTCACCCGATGAGCACTTCCCTGCCGGGTACGGTGGTAATGGCACTGGGGCCGGTATCGGACATGACATCTGGAGTGTCGCCAGTGAACACTACGCTGGCGATATCATGGAAAAGGCCAACACCATGCTAGGCAGTAACCAGTCGATGCCGTTCTACTACAGTAATACGGGTGCTGTGGCTTCACAAACCGAACGATCATTTGCTCCAGCGCAAGACTGGACTGTGGGCGGGGCTCAAACCCTGTCGATCGCCTTTGCTGGTCAAGCAGGCAACACAGGCACATTGTATGTCAAGATCAACAATACCAAACTGACATACCCGCACGCTGCCAGCAATATTGCGATGAGTGCATGGCAGGCCTGGAATATCAATCTGACTTCCATGAATGTTCAAAATGTCACAACCCTCCAGATTGGTGTGGATGGCAGCGCGGCATCAGGGTCGATCCTGATTGATGATATCAGACTGCACGCCGAAGCAGGTCAAGTCATTACCCCGGCAGATCCAGGGACAAATGGCCTGGTGGCCAAGTTCACCTTTAATAGCGACACCAGTGACAGCTCCGGCAATGGCCACAACGGCACCGTGGTTGGCACCGATGGCACAACCATCGTGAATGATCCTGTCAGAGGCCAGGTCTTGAGCTTGCCTGGCGGCGACGATCAGTATGTCGAGGTCGGCGCTGTAGGCATCAATGGCACCATGCCAAGAACCATTGCCTGCTGGGCCAAAGCAGCCAATACTGAGATTCCCGACTACACCCTCATTTTTGGTTTCACCGGACAGGCCGATGGTACAGGTGGCAATGGCAGTCACTTTAATATTGGCAGCCTGGGCGGACCGGGTGGCGTGGGTGCTCATTGTTGGGGTTGGGAAGAGACCATGGTCTCTGACGACGATGCCCTGGAATGGCACCATTATGCCATGACCTATGATGGCACCACCATCGCTTACTTTGCAAATGGCGTTCAAATGGACAGTGATGGCGCCAAGTCCAATGTGCAGGATCTTTCGATCTCAGCGGATCGCGTTCATATTGGCAGCCGCATCACATCAACCTTCTCCTTCCCAGGTAATGTGGATGATGCGGTCATTTACGATCGCGTGCTGTCTGCTGAAGAAATCCTCTTCTTGGCTGATGTTACAGCACCCATTGACAAACCATTCTAAGTCTAAAGAATTGTTGGTTTAGAAGAATTGTTGAAAGCATGTTAAGCGGCCTTGGCGAGTCCAAGGCCGCTTTTTTTGCATAGATTTGTTTTAGTGGTGAATCTCCGGGATATCCTGGGCAGTGCGAGGCATGGCATGCATATAGGCTGTGGCTCTGCGTTTGCTTCGAATTTCCTGGTAGACTTGTTCAACCTGTTTGATACTCATATCAGCCGCTTCTGCCACGTCTTTAATGGGCAGGTTATGATTGAGGCCGTATAAACAGACGTCGAGTTTTTCATAGGAGACAGAAAAATAGAACTCGTCCTGGGCCTGTTCCATGGAGTAGGTATCTGTGGTCGGAGGTCGCATGCAGATGGCTTCAGGCATGCCCATGTGCCTGGCGAGTTGATAAACTTGTGTTTTGTACAGATGGGCAATGGGTTTGACATCGGCTGCGCCGTCACCCAGCTTGACGAAGAAACCCTGATCGTATTCCTGGCGATTGGGTGTGCCTGTCACTGCATAGTTGAGTCGGTCTGCGTGATAATACTCCAGCATTTTACGCACACGCTGTTTGAAGTTTGTGGCAGCAACAATCTGTAAATAAGCAGAGGGTGTCAATCTTGCCCGACTCACAAGGCCTTCGGGTGATTCAATCACCACAGAGAAGACCTTGAACATGCTGTTCTCACCGATCTGAGGCCGTACGATCTTGCATTTGTATTCTGAGGTGTACTCAGGAATCACCGTGGCGATGGCCTCGTCGCGACGTGCATAACAGCCCACAGATTCAAGGGTGGGTGTAATGATCTCTACTTCATAGGGGATACCCAGGTGATCTGCCACCAGTCGACTCAGGTCTAATGTATCACTGGCAGAATCCTGTTCAGGCATGAGTAGGCCAAACACTTTGTCTTTGCCAAAGGCTTCCACACATAAAGCGCCAACCAGACTGCTGTCAATGCCTCCAGACAAGGCCACAACCACACCGCGTTTTTTAAACTTTCCACCGACTTGCTGGCGTAATGTTTGACAAATGCTTTGGATTTCTTTATCTGCATCCAATTCAAGCATGGCTTGTGACAAGGTTTTTGTGTTGTTCATGAGCTTTCCTCTTCAATAGATTTTTATCATTTTTCCCATTTACATTTTTGGGTAATACATCTAAACAGACTACCTGTTTGGGGATCGCCGCAGCCTCCATGATCAGGGTGCACTCGCGGATCACCTGAGACGGCTCCAAAGTCTCCTCCCCGCCTTGAACCACGAAGGCCCAGATTACATTGCCCAGCAAGTCGTCGGGTACGCCCACCACAGCAGCCTCAGTAATAGACGACAGGGTAAGCAAAGACTTTTCTACATCCAGGGTGTTGATACGTTCTCCACGACTCTTGATAATGTCATCGCGGCGGCCTTCAAAATACAGAAACCCTTGCTCATCCTGGTGGAAATAGTCTCCTGAGAAGAGAATGCGATCCGCAGGATAGTCACCGCAATAACAAGCTCGTTCGGTAAGTGTATTGTCGTGCCAGTAACCCTGCATCACATTGGAGCCGCGTATGGTGAGCTGGCCTGAGTGTCCGACAGGGACAGGTTGATCATTTTCATTTACCACACGTACTTCGCAATTGGGTATCGCACTGCCCACAGAGCTCAAATGCGAGTCCAGACATTGGGGCGAAAGATATGCCCCACGTACGCATTCAGTGAGGCCATACATGGAGTAGAGACGGACCCAGGGAAAAAGACTTCTCAAAGTTTGAATCTGCTCGACAGGCAAAGCAGCGCTGGCGCTAGTCATATAACGCACTGAACGAAAATCATACAAGCCCAGATTTTCAAGCCGCAACAACATGGCTGCAATGGTTGGTTGAATGGGGAAACCAGTAATCTGCTCTTTATCGAGTTTCTCAAGAATCGCATGTAGGTACAGGAAAGACCTTTCCAGAAAAATTGTGCCACCAAACATAAATGTCATGATGACCTGATACAACCCATAGCCAAACGACAGAGGCAACACATTCAAAATCCGATCATGTTCGCTGTTTTCCAGATACTGAATAATACTCCGTGCCGCACTGATCACATTGTGATGCGTGAACATCACACCCTTAGGGTCCCCGGTGGAACCCGAGGTATAAATGAGCAAGGCAAGATCCACATCAATCACACGAGGGTATGTCACCGTATCAAGATCAACCTCGTCAGCGCGAGCCAAAATTTCGGTCCAGGTCTGGGTATGGGATTTCTTCAATTCAGGAATCCGCTTGGTATTCCCAACCCAAATAATCTGTATGTCCAAATCCTCCTCTTCCAATACACGACACACTTCGCGTGCCTTGGTCACCTCACAAATCAGGAAACGAGCGTCCAAATCCTTGAGGATATAGTGCAGTTTGGGTGCCTTGAGCGTGGCTGGGGCAATAATTCCGACCCCTCCAGCCTTGAGCACGCTATACAGGCTAATCACATTTTCAGCCGCATTGTCCAGATAAGTGACAACACGGTCATGTCGTTCAAGGCCTGCCTGCATCAAACCATAGGCCATGGCACTTACGGTCCGATCCAACTGGGCATAGGTCCATCGTTTCGAACCACAAACCAAGGCCTCTTTGTCAGGTGTTCTTTGCGATGAACGGCTCAACCACTCATGCACCAAAATCGGGTCAAATTCCATTGTCATGGGTCACTCTCACTTTTCTACGTTGATATTGCGGGTACAGCAGACACACAGTTTCTTTTGTCAACAACTTGGCTAATCCCGGCATCCTCTTTCGAACAGGCCTGCGGACCTGTCATGAACTGTTCATACAGAGACTGCGTGGACAACAGACCCGCCAAAGCCATGTTGTCGGTTTCACTGGAATGAGGCCTGCTTTCCAATCGATCCAGCAGACTCGTTACTTTTGCGGCGTTAAATAAACCGGCATCTTTCATGCCTGATCCTGTTAACATGTCACGTACAAATCCCTTGTGCGTATCGTTGAGCAAGCCCTGTTTGATGGGCGTACGGTAGGGGTGTTTGTTTCTGCGACAGATGGACTCTGGCAGCAGATGAGCAAAGGACCGTCTTAATAAGGCCTTTTCCGTGAGCCCTGTAATCTTATGGCGTGGTGACACGCGAGCCATAAACTCAATGACACGATGATCCAAAAATGGCATGCGCGTTTCCACAGACCCTGCCATGGCCATACGGTCTCCCTGACTGGATAGGAGATATTGACTCATAAAGATCGTCATCTCAAGATATTGAGCTTTGGACAGATCATGGGTGTGATAAAACGCTTCAGGCAGTTGAGAGGCCAGATCAGCATACGCGTCATAGGACCCTATCTGTGCTGTCAGATCATCAGAAAAGAACTGTTTTAACCGACGCGTATTGTCCCATCGCAGCATATGCGAATACAAAGGATTGTTCACATCCTCCAGGCCTCTACCAAAAAATGACTGCACGGTCTGACGTGAACGGGCATCATTAAAAATGTAAGGATACAAGCGACCAATCAATGCTGCCCGCCTGACAGAATCAGGAGACTTGGCCCAGTATCTACGAATCTTGGCTTCACGAAAGATGTTGTAGCCACCAAATACTTCATCAGCGCCTTCGCCGGACAAAACAACCTTAAATCCCTTATCATGGACCAAACCAGACAGAAACATCAGCGGAATAGGAGAGGTTCTCAGTAGAGGTTTTTCGATATGCCATACCGCTTTTTGAAAATGGCTGCCTACCTCTTCATTGGAAACTAAAATTTCACTATGATTGCATTGTAAAGCCTTAACCATCTGATTTTGATAGAGTGTTTCATCAAATTCTGACTCTTCAAAACGCAGACCAAAACTATGAACCTTGTTATTAAATTGATTGACCACCATGGAAGTAAGAATAGAGCTGTCCAAGCCACCACTGAGGTACGTGCCGACTGGAACATCTGCACGCAAACGTAAACGCACGGCATCAGTTAACAAATCACGCACCTGTTCGCACAGATCGTCCAGAGACCCTGTAATGCAATCATCGGGTTCGCATAATGGCACCTGCCAATAGCATTGAACCTCTGGAGACTGCCCAGGCCGACATGTCAAGGTATGGCCAGGTGGTAATTCCGAAATACCTTCAAAGGCGGTTCTTGGCGTCAAGGGCGACCAGAATGTGAACACTTGATCTAACGCAATAGGGTCGGGGGATCGAGGAATCGAGGCATCTGTTAAAATGGACTTGATCTCTGACGCAAAAATCAAACGTCCCTTGTGCATCGTATAGTGCAACGGTCGAATACCCACGCGGTCTCTGGCCAAAAACACAGTACGGCGTCGACTATCCCAGATGGCAAAAGCAAACTGGCCATTGAGATGTTGCACACAATCCGAACCATACTGCTCATACAGGTGGACAATCACCTCAGTATCGGTGTTTGTGTAAAAGCGGTGCCCCCTGAGAATCAAATCCTTTCGGAGTTCCAGATAGTTGAATATTTCGCCATTAAACACGATCCATAACGTTTGATCCTCATTGTGAAGGGGTTGGTGTCCACCGGCTAGGTCGATAATACTCAATCGCACCTGGCCCAAAGCCGCTGTATCGTCCACATACAAACCGGCTTCATCCGGACCACGATGACGGATCACGCTGAGCATACGCTCCGTTGTCTTTGCCACATCCGATGGCAACGGCGATTTCAATCCAATTGTCCCTGCAATACCACACATATCCGATATCCAATCCATTGTCCTATACTGCGATATCCAACGCAACTCTTCTTTAACACATACGTAGGATCATTATCGGAATATTTTTTGTCCTGTTAAAAAGGCATATAGCCACAAAAAAAGAAAATACCTAAAAAAAGCCCAGGAAACATCTGATATGCGGGTTAGACTTCAAACCTCGAAAATGACAGAGAAGATTATCGGGCGTTTTTAGAAGATAATGCCTGTTGAATTTGAGCGGTTGATAGGGCTCCAATACAACGATGATGGCAGAGGTCGCCTTGACGCAATAGGGTCAAGGTGATGGAAGCGGTGTCACCATGGGTAACGAGCACCATAGGCTGGCCGCGAAAATCAGCTGCCAGGGCGGTAAGAAAAGAAAGCACCCGATCTCGTACACAACATGCAGACTCAACGCGCCAGTGTGTGTGCTCAGGATCAAGTTCATCCTGAGCCCAAATCTTTGCATACCCAGTGTCATCCTGTTGATCCAGGTCGCCGAAGAAACGCTCCCGCAATTCAGGGACCTGCCTCACAATAGGCCATTGAAGCACACGGGAGACGATGGTGGCCGTATCACACAGAACTCATTCGATCATCCAATAGGGTCAACCAGGCCTCATACGCCACTTTGTAGGCCTCTTGTTCTCTGGGATCAGGCTCAATGGTCTTTTTGCAGTCCAACCCACTGAAGGCCTCCTTGGCTGAGGCGTAAATACCTGCGCCTATGCCCGCACCGCGCGCAGCGCCTTGTGATCCATCGGTGTTATACAGTTCAACCACAGCCCCGGTAATATTGGAAAAGGCCTGACGGAACAGAGGGCTTAGAAACATGTTGGCATATCCAGCACGTATGGTCTGCGTCTGCACACCCGCCTGCTTCATCACGTCACACCCGTAGTTCAAAGCAAACACAATGCCTTCCTGAGCCGCCCTCAACATATGAGCCTGCGTGTGGATATTGAAACTGAGATTAGCCACAGTCGCACCAATGTCACGATTCTCCAATGTCCGTTCTGCCCCATTGCCAAAGGGGAGAATCGCCAGACCCTCAGACCCGATGGGCACGGTTCTGGCGCGATCATTCATCTCGGCATAGTCCAATCCCTCAACCACATTGTGCCTAAGCCAGCTATTTAAAATGCCCGTACCATTTAAGCACAAAAGCACACCATACCGTTCAAGATCGGCCTGATGATTCACATGCACAAAGGTATTGACGCGTGATTTTTTATCATAATCACGTTGATCACTAATGCCGTACACAACACCTGACGTGCCTGCTGTGGCAGCGACCTCACCCGGTTCAAGCACATTTAACGACAGTGCATTATTGGGCTGATCCCCTGCTCGGTAAGCAATCTTGATACCCGACACCAGGCCGAGTTCCGCCGCAGCCTCAACAGTCAGCTCCCCCTGGTCAGAGAACGTGGGCACGATCTCTGGAATGAAACTTTCATCAAGACCGTAATAGGTCATGAGCATATCGGCCAGACCCTTTTTATTGAAATCCCATAGAATGCCTTCAGACAATCCCGAGGGTGTCGTACGAATCTGACCTGTCAGCTTGTATGCAATGTAGTCTCCAGGCAGCATGATTTTGTCGATTTTTTCGTAAACCTCAGGCTCATTGTCCTTGACCCATTTGAGCTTGGAGGCGGTGAAATTACCGGGCAGATTCAACAGGCTTTCCAGGCACTTATCTTCGCCAATCCCCCTGGCAGCATCGCGACCGATTTCAACGGCCCGACTGTCACACCAGATGATGGAGGGACGCAACACCTTACCCTGCTTGTCCACAGCGACCAGGCCATGCATTTGATAGGCAATACCAATGGCTTTGATATCCACAGGGTCAAATCCTACGGTTTGTTTAATCTCTTGAGTGGCGTTCTTGATGTGCTCCCACCACATATCCGGATGCTGTTCTGCCCACCCGCTCTTTTTTGCCACAATTTCCATCTCCTTTTCTGGAGAGGTGGCTGAACCCAGAATGTGCCCCGTATCAGCGTCCATCAGCGTAGCTTTGATGGAAGAACTGCCAATATCATATCCCACTAAAAATGCCATACACGATTTCCTTTCAAAACAATCCTAAACAACGTCTTATTACTATGTCTTGCCCTTGCTCTGCTTTCCTTGCCTGGCCAATGCTCTGCCCAATTTGGCAGGCCTGTATTAAACTGCACGGAGCAGTGCTAATCAAGCAAAACGCCACATCTAATACTAAACTCTGGGCAATTTCAGGAGAAAGAAACGAACATACCTTTCACTCAAAATACGCAAGAATTTTACAATCGTTCAAGCACCCAAAGACACTGCATCATCATACGCAGCAGAATCGCACAAGCAAAAATATAGCAAAATCCTCAAACCCCTCCTGATTCACAATAAATCTACATTTTTTGTATTTTCCTGCGTAATTATATTGGACCTATACAAAAACTTGGTGTAAATTAGGATGATTTATTAGTTGCATAGGGTATATTCTTATACATCTCTCAGAGAGTGTATTCCTGATAATAAATCAATGAAAGAAAATGTATGAGGGATGCTATTTAGTATGGCTCAGTTTATTGAACGAAGGGCCAAGGAGATGTTGAAGTGAGTACAGGTACAGTTAAATGGTTCGACTCAACTAAGGGATTTGGCTTTATTACCCCAGATGAGGGTGGCCAAGATTTGTTTGTTCATCACTCTGAAATCCAAATGGATGGCTATGCCTCCTTGGATGATGGTCAGAAGGTTGAATATGAAATCGGCGAAGGAAGAAAAGGTCCATGCGCTGCCAAAGTAACACCGCTTTAATAGCTGATTTCAGTTAATACGGCAAAATGATAGCCCCGTTGATATTTCAGCGGGGCTATTTTATTAGGCATTTAATTTGCGTGAATAGACATACAATGGCAAAAGCAACAGAAGGCGACATGGTAAGGGTTCGTTGTAACGGTCGATTGATTGATGGTCGTGAATTTAACCTTGCAAGAAATGACGATCCCATTGAACTCATCATAGGACATGAAGATTTCCTCCCTGCCATAGAGCAGGCCATCATAGGCATGACACCGGGCGAATCCAGGGTCGTGATTGTGCCAAAGGACAAAGGATACAAAGACCGAGACGAGAGCCTGATTGAGGTCGTGGACCGGGATGTATTCCCTGAGGGCATTGATCCCAAAGTGGGTCTCCGCCTCCGAGTCCCTACGGACAGCTATAAAATAATCCATGCGACAATCACAAAGATCACGGATTCCAAAATTACATTGGATGCGAACCACCCCCTGGCAGGCGAAGATCTGCTGTTTAATATTACACTCCTTGAGATAATCCCAGACAGTCTTATGTAGCCTGGATGCCAAAGACACGTCTTGTCACATCATAAAAAATGAGTATACTTATCGTAATTATTTTTGAAGATATGAGAATTATGGCCCCATGAAGGATGTTGACCTATCCAAACGGAACAGTTAAAGCAATTACTAGAATCGGTCCAAAAGGGATCTGTGGACATTGACACAGCCCTGGACAAGTTGCGTCACCTGCCGTATGAAGACCTGGGATTTGCCAGCATTGACCACCACAGAAACGTACGTCGTGGCTTCCCTGAAACAATTTTTTGCCAGGGCAAAACCACGGAACAGGTTGCTGCCATCTTTAAGAGCCTGGCCAGCCAAGGCAACAATGTGCTTGCCACACGTGCCACACAGACCATGTACAATGCCGTATTGGCTTCAGATGCCTGTTCAGAAGCCCAATATGACGTACTGGGACGCACGATTTCGCTTGTGCAAAATCCCATCTCTCCATCTCAGAGTATACTCCCCATCATAACGGCCGGTACAGCAGACCTCCCAGTGGCCCACGAAGCCCTGGCCACTGCCCAAATCATGGGACAGAACGCCGATATCCTGTGCGATGTGGGTGTGGCAGGCCTGCACCGTCTGATGGCTCATCTGGATCAGATCCAAAAGGCGAATGTAGTAATCGTTGTAGCAGGCA
>Ga0307990_1000984_pt1 | contig 24350 bp, 16 predicted proteins | sample EllFjometagen129_FD_203168 | JGI IMG/M metagenome (GOLD analysis project Ga0307990, IMG submission 203168) | Marine microbial communities from Ellis Fjord, Antarctic Ocean - #129 | ecosystem: Environmental > Aquatic > Marine > Unclassified | place: Southern Ocean | collected 2014-10-08
TGGCCCTATTGATGCAGGGGATCGCACGGGATCCGGCAACTATGACGCCATCGAACTGATCAACGAAAGCTTCACCGCTACCGCCTCCGGCACCTACTCCAACGTGCTCTCTCTCACGGAAGACTATGAGTATCTCGCCATTGTCTTTTCCAGTAAAGCGCCCGACGGAACCGATTCGACATCCATCGACAACGTATCCCTCACCAAAGGCGGCGAAGCCATCGATCCGGATGCCGACGGCGACGAAATGAATGATCTCTGGGAAATCCAATACTTCGGCAGCACCAATGCCGTCAATGGCGGCCCGCAAGAAGACTGGGACTCCGATACCTATGTCAACCTCTGGGAGTTTGACAATGGCACCAACCCGACCAACGCACTGGATCCGGCCCCGTCCATAGATCCCGAAGGAAATATCATCGTGAACGGCTCTTTCGCCGCCGCCCTCGCTGGCAATGTGGGCGCCAGCGGAACCTACTTCAGCGGAGACAACCCCGTCGGCGATAACATCGACGCGGGATGGTTCGAAAATGCCGCCGGAAACTGGGATATCTCCACTGGAGAAGCCGTCCGCGATAATGACGATGCCAACAAAGACAGCGAGCGCGGTCTCGCCCAGATCGTCACATCGGTGTACGAAGCAGGATATTCTGTTACAATCAGCTTCGACTACGACTTCACCGACGAGGACGGCGACTGCAACGGCCTTTTCCAACTCTACGCATTCAATCAGAGAGGCGCTGGAACCGTTTGGATGGAAGGTAGCGGCGACGGCGTCGACCTGTTCGGCCCCATTGATAGTGGCGACCGCATCGATTCCGGAAACTATGATGCTTACGAACTCGTCAGCCAGGTCATCGCCGGAACAGCCGCTGGCGTCTTCTCCAACACGGTTGTGCTGACGGAAGACTACGAATATCTAGCCGTCGTCTTCACCGGTAAAGCCAAAGATGCCGCCGTCGGCCCAACCCCGGCAGACTCCATGAGCTTCGATAATGTATCCCTCCAGTTGGCAGATGGCGGCACACCGGATGCGGACGGCGACGGAATGGATGACAGCTGGGAAAAGCTCCACTTCGGCGGAATCAACGAAGTCAACGGGGCTGCTGACGACGACTGGGATCAAGATACCATGATCAACCTGCACGAATACCTCGCAGGAACCATCCCGACCAGCGTCACCTCCCTGCTGGAGCTCAACGCCGTGATCGAGGGCGATAGCTCGAACGAGTACTTCGTCACTTGGCAAGCCGTGGATGGCAAAAGCTATCAACTGCTCACCAGCGATGCACTCACATCGGAATGGACCACCAACGCCACCGACATAGCCGGCACCGAACCCGACTGCACCGTCACCGCAACGGTTACTTCTTCCACTGGATTCTTTAAAGTGAAACTTGAGCAATAAGCTGCCCCCGCCCGGACCAATCGGCCCGGGCGGCTCGAATTTACATCGAAAAACAATTGCATTCCGCCCAGACAAATAGTAAAAAATGTCAAACGATTGACCTAGAAAAAACACCAACAAAACGAAAGAAGCAAAGATGAAAACATTACGACTGAGCCTCATCGTATTCCTGATCGCACTCGGCGCATCTGCCGAAATGATTGTCAACAGTCAGTTTAGCAGCGCCATCGGCAGCACCGGGGCCGATGTGATCGATCCAGATGGAAGCGCCAACAATGGCGACACGGCGTTGATTATTGATGCAGGTTGGTTCAGCAAAACCGGATTAGAGTTTTATCTCAACAACAATGCGCTGGTGCGTGATCCAGCTAGCGCCACCCGCTGGAGCTACGTCGGCATAGGGCAAATCATGACTGCTGATGCCAACAACGGAGAAAAGATCAGGTTTATGTTTGACCAGACCGTAGTGGATGCGGACGGAAATTCCGGCTATGAAGCGCACCTGTTCGGCTATGACAACATAGGTACCGGCACGCCGGGAACCCCCGAAAGCTGGCTGGTAAACTCCGGTGACGGAATTGACCTGCTCAATCCGGCTGGAGGTGACGACACTGGGCGCGGAAACTACAACGTCTACGAGCTGGCCAATGCCACCTTCACAAGCGGAGCCGCCAACTATTCCACCGATATTACCCTGACCCGCGACTATGAATATTTTGGCATCGAGTTTGTCAGTAAGGCCCAGAACAACGACTCGTGGACCATCGATAATGTATCGCTTGACGCCGTTCCGGAACCGGCCACGCTCGGCCTGTTGGCCATGGGCAGCTTGATTGCCTTAGCAGCTCGTCGTTTGCACATCTAATCGCCCCATCAAATCTAGGAAACGGAGGATGGATATCCTCCGTTTTTTATACCCCGCCCTCTTCTCCCTACGTATAATCCCTCAAAGACTGAATTGGAGCTGCGATACAAACCATGGAAAATTCAATCATCGATTATATCGTTATCTTTGCTTACCTGATCCTGATTTCCAGCATCGGCGTCATCTTCAAGTCTTTTAACAAAAACTCCAGCGACTATTTCCGGGGTGGCGCCCAAACCACCTGGTGGCTTCTGGGAAGCAGCATCTGGATTAGCGCAGTCAGCGCGGCCGTCTTCACCGGATCGGCCGGGGCTGTCTTTGAGTCGGGCCTACCTCCGCTCGCCAGTAATTGGGCCATCATCGGCGCCGGCTTCATCCTCGCTCTCTTTCTGGCTGGCTGGTTTCGTCAGCTCCGTCTGATCACCTCCATCGAAGTCATGCGGGAACGGTTTGGCGTCTTCACCGAACAAATTTTCGCCTACCTCCAACTGCTCTCCTCTCCCTTCTACGCCGCCTTCCACTTCTTTGGCCTCGCCATCTTTGTCAGCGCCGTCTTTGGCTTCAACATGCAACTCACCATCATCGGTCTGGCCTGCGTCATCGCCTTCTATTCCGTCTCCAGCGGCAAATGGGGCGTCATGGCCGCCGACTTCCTGCAAAGCCTCATCCTCATCCCCGTCTCCATTCTCGTCGCCGTCCTCGCCGTCATGAGAATCGGAGGCATCGGTGAATTTGTTCAACAAAGCTCCGACGCAGGCTTGCTCGACATCGTAAAATCCGCCGGAACTTTTTCTGACAACCGCTATACCCTCGGCTGGATCGTCGCCGTATTTATCATGGGCTTTTTCTCTCAATTGCAACTCAACTGGTCGGCCCGCTTTTTTGCCGCCAAAGATGGGCGCGAGGCCAAAAAAGCAGCGTGGCTGATGGTCTTCCTCTTTATCGGGGGAACCGTCCTGTTCACTGTTCCGCCCATGGTGGCGCGCCTGCTCTTCTCCGGCGAAGTGGCCGAAGTCGGTGCCCTACTCAATAAACCCGCCGAAGCCTCCTATGTCGTCGCCTGCCAACAACTGCTTCCGCGCGGCCTCATCGGGCTCATCATCGTCGCCATGTTCTCCGCCACCACCAGCACCATGGACACCGGCATAAACGCCGTCGCCGCCGTCATTGTCCGCAACATCATCCCGCCGATCCGCCGTCTGTTAAAAAAAGGCGAACTCTCCGACCGCGGCGGACTTTTCGCGGGACGCATCGCGGCCTTGGGTCTCATCATCTACATCACCGCCATCGCCCTCTACTTTTCCTATCAGGAAGGCAAAGGAATCTTTGAAATGCTCCTTGGCTTCGCCTCACAGGTCGGCTTCCCCATCATGCTGCCCACCTTCCTCGCGCTCTTCTTCAAAAAGGCCCCGCGTTGCTCGGCACTCATCTCCGTCGCAGGCGGACTCATCCTCCCACGCATCCTCATCCCGGTTCTCAGCCAGATCGACGGCTTCATGATGAACTTCCAAATGAAAGTGCTCATCGTCGGCGTCTCCGGAACCGTCGGCTTCTTCCTCAGCTACTTCTTCCGCCATACCGACAACGAAGCCGTTCGCCAGCAGATCACCGCCTTCTACACCCGCATGCACACCCCTGTCGACTTCGCCAAAGAAGTCGGCGCAGGAAACGACCGCCAGCAAATGCTCGTCGTAGGCCGCCTCGCCCTGCTCGTTGCCGTCCTCATGCTCGGCCTCATCTTCATCCCCAACCCGCTCTGGGCCCGTGGATGCATTCTTGCCCTCTCCGCCTCCGTGGGATCCGTCGGCGGACTGTTGCTCTGGGGCGCAAAAAAGAATAAAAATGCTTCATGAACACGCGCCCGAATATTCTGCTCATTCTGAACGACGACATGGGGTTTTCCGACCTCGGCTGCTATGGCGGAGAAATTGAAACACCCCATCTCGACCGGCTGGCCGAAAACGGCCTACGCTACACCCAGTTCTACAACACCGCCCGTTGCTGTCCGTCCCGCGCTTCGCTCTTAACCGGCCTGCACCCGCACCAAGCCGATGTCGGTCACATGATGAATGATGACGACATCGACGGCTACCTCGGCGACCTCAACGCCAACACCGTCACCCTCGCCGAAGCCCTCGGTTGCGGCGGCTACCGCTGCTACATGTCCGGCAAATGGCACGTCACCCGCCACATCCGCGACGCCCAACACAACTGGCCCTGCCAGCGCGGTTTCCACGACTTCTACGGCACCCTCAACGGATGCGGAAACTTCTTCAACCCCGGCACCCTCATCCGCAACAACAACCCCATTCAAGCCGAAGGCGACTCCTACTACACCACCGATGCATTCACCGACGAAACCATCCGCCAGCTCCGCGAACACCACGAAAATCATTCCGAAAAACCCTTCTTCCAATACCTCGCCTACACCGCGCCGCACTGGCCATTGCACGCGCACCCCGAAGACATCGAAAAATATAAAGGACGCTTCGACGAAGGATGGGATGTTCTGCGCGAAAAACGCCTCGAACGCTTGAAACAAAGCGGCATCCTGCCCGAGGCCTGCGACCTCAGCGACCGCGACGAAACCGTCCCGCCCTGGGCTGATGCGCCCGACAAAGCCTGGCAGGCGCGCCGCATGGAAGTCTACGCCGCCCAGCTCGACCGAATGGACCAAGGCATCGGCCGCGTCCTCCAAACCCTCGAAGAACTCGACCAGCTCGACAACACCCTCATCCTCTTCCTCTCCGATAACGGCGGATGCGCCGAAGAGCTTCTCACCGACAACGCCTTCTGGGCCCGAAAAGCCGACGAAGAAGCCATCGCCACCGCCACCACCCGTACCGGCGACCCCGTCCAGTTTGGCAACGCCCCCGACCTCCTTCCCGGCGGCGAGAATACCTACGCAAGCTACGGCACCGAGTGGGCCAACCTCTCCAACACCCCCTTCCGCCTCTACAAACATTGGGTCCACGAAGGCGGCATCGCCACGCCCTTCATCGTCCACTGGCCAGCTGGCATCGACACCCCCGGCAAGCTACGTACGCAACCCGCGCAACTTCCCGACATCATGGCCACCCTGCTCGACCTCGCGCAAACCGACTATCCCGAAACCTACAACGACCACCCCGTCCAGCCCTGCGAAGGATTCAGCATGGTTCCAACCTTTGGAAATCAGCCCTTCGACCGCGACATCCTCTGCTGGGAGCACGAAGGCAACCGCGCCGTCCGAAAAGGAAACTGGAAACTCGTCAGCAAATATCCCGGCGAATGGGAACTCTACAACCTCGAAACCAGCCGTTCCGAAACCCAAAACTGCGCCGCCGAACACCCCGACCGCGTCGCCGAGCTCACGGCGTATTACACCGAATGGGCCGAGCGTTGCCACGTCCGCCCTTGGGATGAACTTCTCGAATTAAGAAAGGGGTGACGGAACAAAGAAATATTGGATTTATGTTCTTTCCTATCGCAATATTCAAAAACTCACAATTCCAACAATCCCGCATTCCAATATTCCAATCCTTATGAAAACAACATTCAATGCTAGCGGATCATTTGGCCACTTCGATATTGACCGACGCGAATATGTCATCACCACGCGCCAAACCCCGCGCCCCTGGATCAACTACATCTGGAACGAACGATGCATGAGCCTCGTCACCAATACCGCGCAAGGCTTCGGATTTCACATGGATGAAAACTCCAACCGAACCGATCACATCGCTGGCCGACGGATCTACCTGCAAAACCCACAAAACGGTGTCACATGGAATGCCGATGGCATGGACGGCGACAAAGAGCCTACGCATTATGAATGCCGCCACGGACTCGGCTACACGATCATCCAGCAAATTGCCAACGGCATCGAATCGACCCTCCACATTTCTCTACCCAGTGGCATCTCTTCCGAGGTTTGGAAACTCACCCTCAAAAACACAACCGACACGGCGATGCCATTGCGTGTCGTCGGCGTGCTCGACTCCACCATCGACGGCGACATCGGCCTCCAGGGCTACTACACCCCCTCCGAATGCCATTTTGAAAAAGACCTTGGCGCGCTCGTCTCCTTCTTCGACCGCCCCGACCGAGGCATCACCCGCCGTGCCTTCTTTTCCACCGATGCAAAAATCACCGGGGTCGACACACGACACGATGCCTTCTTCGGCCCGTTTCATCGCGACGGCCTCCCCAAAGCCATCCGGGACGGACAGATGGGCAACTCCGAATGCTGCGAAGCTGAAAAGCTCATCTTCGCCCTCGAAACCCAGCTCAAACTGGAACCCGGCGAAACCCAAACCCTCCACTTTTTCGCCGGCCATTTCCAAACCTTGGAAGCTGACGGCGTCAGGGCACAGAATCTTTTACAGACTCTGGAAACTGACTGCGTCAGGGCACAGAAAAATCAGTTGCCATACAATGGTCTTGAAATAGAAACCGGCAATGAGGTGTTCGACCAGTGGTGCAACACCTGGTTGATGCAACAGATTCGAATGAACGCCACCTGGGCGCGCGGGTATTTTTATGGCTATCGCGACATGCTTCAGGACAGCGAAAATCTGACCGTCATCGATACCGACCTGCCGCACAAAAAAATGTGCCAGGCGCTTTCGTATCAATACCCGTCCGGCTACGCCCCGCGCGCGTGGTTACAGGGCAAGGCGCTCGACCACGGTCACTCCGACAGCCCCGTCTGGATCGTCTACACCGTCCACGCTCTGCTTCTGGAAACCGGCAACCTCGCCCTGCTCGATGAAACCGTTCCGTACTACGAAACCGACTCCGGATCCATCTACGACCATTGCAAACGCGCCATGGACTGGTTCTGGAATGATCGCGGCGAAAACGGGCTTTGCCTATTCCGCAAAGGCGACTGGAATGATGCCATGGTCGAAGCCGGAAAGCTCGGCAAAGGCACGAGTACATGGACCACCATGGCCTACCTGAAAGCGCTTCATCAATTCGCCGAGCTCGCCGAGTGGAGCGGCAAACCCACCGATGCCACCGAAGCGCGATCACGCGCCGCAGAAATCAAACGCATTCTCAACGACGTAGCGTGGGACGGAGCCTACTACCTACGTGGGTTCACCGACCACGGCGACCCAATTGGCTCGTCGAAAAACAACGAAGGCACAATGTATCTCAATGCCCAAAGCTGGGCCATTCTCTCGGGAGCCGCCGATCCCGACCGTGCGCAACAGATCATGACCGAAGTAGGAAAACACCTCGACACGCCCACCGGAGCCGTCACGATCAAAGACCCTTACTCAGGCTTCAACCTCAACATTGGAATGATCACCGGCCAGCGCCCCGGCGCCTATCAAAACCAGTCGGTCTACTGCCATTCCAACACCTTCAAAATGGCGGCAGAATGCGCGCTGGGCGACGGCGAAGCCGCGTGGCGGACACTCGAAAAGATTCTACCCTTCAGCAACGATCGATGTACCGAATGGGGCGAACCGTTTGTGCTTCCCAACAGCTACTACGGCCCCGCCTGCGCAAGCCGCCACGACCAACCGGGCCAAAGCTGGATCACCGCTACAGCGGGTTGGGTTTTGATGATTCTGGTGCGCGATCTATTTGGCTTAAAGCCGAAACTCGACGGCCTACACATCGCCCCCTGCCTTCCCCGCAAACTGGCCAACAGCTCCCTCGTTCGCCGTTTCCGCAGAGCCACCTATAATGTGCGCTACAGCTCCACCGGAACCGGAAAAAACCCACACGTGGAATCTATCACCGTCGATGGATACCCCCTCGACGGAACCCGCCTGCCCCACCAGCCCAACACAACCTACGACGTCCAAGTCCACCTCAGCTGATTTATGTCGGTAGCACCGACAGGCCCGCTATTTCCAATGCCTACCGCAAACCAGAAGGAGAAAGCGATCCCCCACAACGGTCAGTGAGTATCTGCAAGCGGCGAAGCCGCTTTCAACTCTAATAGTGGCGTACGAGCCTGTGAAAACGATTAGAAGAAGATGCATTGACGGCATCCGTCCAGTTTGCAGATGCGGATGTCGCCAAAAAAGTGACCCTATTCGTCCAATGGGCTGCGCCGAGATCCGACGAGGTCTCTACAGAATTTGAAGTGCCTAAGGTGAGTCCTGAAATGAATATTTCGCATATATTATTCGTAACAATTCCGACTGCTTTCGGCCGATACCTTGCTTTCCTCACACTTTTTCTTCGTCAACCCGCCATCCACCAAAAACGAAACAGAGGCTATTTTGCGATAAAATAATGGATAACAAAATGATGAAGAGTATATGGGGCTGTTTAGAAATAATTTTGTTATCCATCGTCTTGTCAAAACTCTCTGGCTGCTCTCCTTTGCGGCAAAAATATGACCGCCCATGGATCCGTGGGACTCTCTTCATCCGTGGGACTCGTCTTCGTCCGCGCGGCGAATTGATCAGCCTTTCCAATGTCTGGAAAAATTAGATGGATTGTTCCAAACATTGACCTGAGGTATTCCGAAAGTGCTTTTCGTATTCCCGAAAAGAAGCGCAGCGGCAAACCGGTGCGGAGCGCGGCGGCCTCGCAGAGGCCCGCCCACCCTTTCAACTTCACAGGATCATTCGAATTCACCGCCGTGGGGGAAAATCATTCTGCCTACTTTGATATAGACTCTAAGGAGGCTTGCAGAAATAACCTGAACATTTAACGCAAAGTCGCGGAGAACGCTGAGTCTCGCAAAGAACAAGCCTTTGCGAGCCTTTGCAACCTTTGCTTCTTTGCGTTTAAAGCTCCCCTTATGTTCATATTAATAATTCTAGACTCCTAATCGACCGACGGAGCCCCCGAGGAGTGGCGGAATTTGATGACGGGATCGAGTGTGACACTTTCAACCTGCTGACCGTCACTGAGCTTCATGAGCATCTCCATCGCCAAACGGCCTTTAGACTCGGTCTCTTGCGAAACCGAGGAAATCTGAATGGGCATATACCGACAGAAAGCTGCATCGTCCACGCCAATAATCTTTATTTGGTTCGGAATCACAACACCACCCTGAGCGAGCGTATTCATGGCGCCAAGTGCCTGCTGGTCAGACTCCGCCACAAGCCCATCAACATCCAACCCATCGACCAAAATCTTTTTCGCAGCCGCTTCGCCGGCCATCAATGTAAATCCAAACTCACCAGCGTCAAACACCAACTCCGAGTCCACCGGCAACCCGGCTTCTTTCAAGGCTCGGCAATGCCCCTCGTAGCGCGCATCCATCGTATAAATGTGTCCAATTCGAGTGCATCCCTGCTCAATTAGATGCTGTGTCGCAAAATAACCGATCTGCGCTTCATTCATGGATATATTAGTGATTTCTTCATGCATGGGATCGTTCTGAATGGTCACAACCGGAAGCCCCTGTTGGGAAATACCCAACACGGCATCGGAAAGCTCCTTATGAGACAACCCACCGACAATCATTCCATCCATTGTTCCTCGATGGATCGATGCGCTCATCGCAATAAATTCTTCCGGTTTTTCAAAAAAGGAAAGCATCAGCTTTTGATGCTGGGACCGCGCCACCTCAGCAATACCGAGAACGAGGTTCTCAAGCAGTCCACTCCCGGACTCCCCATGCCGATGAATGTAAACCCCAATCGTGTCGTGCGTACCCTTCCGCAACGAAAGTGCAGAGGTGTTTTTTTGATAGTTCAACTCTTCCGCTTTTTTAAAAATCGCCTCCTGCATGGCGGGACTGACCCCAGCCGTGCCCATGCGATTATTCAGCACCTTAGAAACCAAGGAGATGGAAATATTTAGTTCACCAGCAATATCCTTCAACGAAGCCATTTTTCACCCTTCACATCCATGCAATTCACGTTCGTCTGTTCAGGCGATCACGGTAGAGTACCTATCGATTATTGACAAGCTCCATCCCCCGTGGGACATACGGTTTCCCCGCCGCTCACTTGACTATGTCAAACCTTTGACTATAGTCATTTTAACACAACAAGATTTCAGGAAACCAAAATGATAAGCATGAATACATACGGACACTTTAGTGAAGACGGGCTGGAATATATCATCACCGACCCACACCCCCCACGCGACTGGTACAACTTTTTCTGGAACGACACGTATCTTGCCTGCGCAGGCCAACATATGAATGGATTTTCGCTGTTCCAAAGTGAGGAGGGCGTGGTAACCAACCTATTCGGCAAACAAGACGAGCGCGATGCCCCCCGCGCCCTTTATTTACGTGACCACGACACCGGTGAAGTCTGGAGCGCAGCCTACCTTCCCTGCGCCACTGAAATCGACTTTTTCGAATGCCGCCACGGGTTGGGCTATACCGTTCTCACCACCGAAAAAAACGGTATCCGAGTGCAGCATCGCGTTTTTGTTCCGCTCGATGAATCCGGCGAAGTCTGGACTATTACGCTGGAAAACCTCTCGGACCACCCGCGCAATATATCCCTCTTTTCAGTCAGTCAAATAATGCTCGACGGCATCAACATGCCGTACGGCTATTTAGGCGGCCTGCAAGCATCGTTCCTGCCCGATGACAACACGCTATTTTTCGCCAACACCACCTACACAGTGGTCGACGAGCGCTACCGCGCCTTTATGTATTCCGACCGCCCAATTGAGCACTGGGATGTCAGCCGCGAACATTTCCTCGGCAAAACCCGCAACATGGCCTTTCCCGAGCGCGTCACCGAAGGCCAACTCAGCGACAGCGTCGCCAGCGTGGAGCCGCTCATTGGAGCTATCCAGCACACCCTCGCCCTGCTCCCTCAGGCGAAAGAAACCCTCCACATCGTGTTGGGGCTCGTTCGGAATCAGGATGAAGCTCAAAAAATGATCTGCTCCCTACAGAATGCCGACGCCATCGACGCGGCCTTCGAGGCCATGCGACGGTTTCACCTCGACCGCATCCAGAATCTGGAACTACAAACCCCCGACATCGAATTCAACCGTCTATTCAACGTCTGGTTCAAACATCAACTCTACCTCATGGCCGACTGGGCCCGCTTCTATTTCAAAGGCTACCGAGACACCTGTCAGGATGCCGCCGGGCTCGCCATCACCGACTCCGAGCGCGCCACCGCCATGCTGCTCAAAGCCCTCAGCCATCAACGCTCCGACGGCTTTGCTCCACGCGCCTTCCGCGTGGCCAGCATGGATATTGCCTCCGCCAACAAACACTACGCCGACTCCCCCTCCTGGATCAGCCTCACCACCGAAGCCATCCTTAACGAAACCGGCGATTTCTCCATATTCGATACCATCGCCCCCTATTCCGACGGCGGCGAAGCCACCGTCTGGGAGCACAACCTGCAAGCCATGGAGTTCCTCTGGAACGACCGCGGTGAGCATGGCCTCAGCCTCATGCACTCCGGCGATTGGTGCGACCTCATGGACAAAGTCGGCCCCGAGGGACGCGGCGAAAGCGTCTGGATGAGCATGGCGCTCGCTGCCGTCCTGCGCCGCATGGAAAAAATGGCCGACTGGCGCAACGAACTCGACGTGGCCGACACCTGCCGGAAACGTCATGCCGAACTAAAAAAATCCATCCTCAAACATGCCTGGGACGAAACGCATTTCATCTCCGCCATCAACGACGACGGGAAACGCTACGGCGCAAACGACTGCATCGAAGGCCGTTACTTCATCAACCCTCAGTCTTGGGCCATGCTCGGTGACGTCATCGATGCCGAAACCTATACCCAAATCGCCACGCATATCGAAACCGAGGTCGACACCCCCGCTGGCCCCGTCCACTGCTGGCCTCCCTTCGAAGCCTATGATCCCGGCATTGGGCAGCTCAGCGGAACCCCCGCCGGATTCTTCACCAACGGAAATGTCTACTGCCACGCCGCCGCATTTAAAATTGCAGCTGACTATGCCGCTGGACGCTCCGACAAAGCCTTCGATACCTTCAAACGCATCCTTCCCGATGCCGCACGCGGCGAACCCTTTGCGCAAGTCAACGGCTACGTTGGCCCCACCGCCAACCGCATGGTTCACCATGTATCCGACGACCCCTGGCGCACCGGAACCGTCGCTTGGAACTTCGTCAATGCCGTAACCAACCTGCTCGGGTTCAAAGCCGAACCCAAAGGGGTCCGGCTGGTTCCGCAACTGCCGGATCATTGGGACACAGCCGCCTTCAAACGCCCTTTCCGTGGCATCGACTTCTATATCACCATTCACCGAGGCCCTAAGCCGGGCATTGCGATCAACGGCGAACCCATTTCCGGCGACTTCATCGCCATGCCACCCGAGGGCTTTGCAGACAAATCCATCCAAGTTGATTGCGTAATTGCTCACCATGAGAACTAAGGCCAAGACAGAAACACCAAAGACGCTCGATCCGGCCTCCTTTGGAGACACCCCAAACATTCTGATACTCGCCCCCCACCCAGATGATTTTGATGTCATCGGATGTACTCCATGTTCAGCCGCGCGGTCAACGAGCTCAATCTCTCCCTGACCGCCCTGCTCTGCCGCGGTCCGAAAACCATCGGAATGCGCACCGACGTGTACACGCCATTTGACGAAGAGCCGGCACAATGGAAAGCCGAATCATTCGGAATTTGATTTCCAGACTAGCCGACGCATAACGCTTTCATGTTTTCAATGGGCGTGCCGGGCGTAATTTCACAACCGGCGGACAGAATGCAACGCCCATCGGTTTCTTCCAAACATTGGAAAACAGCGGCACGGATCTCATCGGGCGAACCATCCTGAACCACGCTCACCGGATCGACATTGCCCGAAAACACTTGCTGCCTGCTAAGCAACGGTGCAAATGGTCTCATCGAACCGACCAGATGATCGACATCAACAATGTCTGATCCGGTGACAATCATATCGGGCAAAATATGCGAGGTGTTACCGCAAATATGAAGTTTAACCATAGCACCGAGCTGATGGATGCGGTCGACCATCCTTTTTTCCAAGGGTTGGAATAAGTCGCGATACATTTCGGCTCCGATCTGTGAACAGACGGCATCGCCGATCCCGATGCAGTCGGCTCCGGCCTTCACCTGCGCCTCGGCAATACGCAAGGCATTTTCGGTGATTCGTTCGGCAAAGGCCCTCACTTTTTCTGCGTCGTCATAGAGGTCCATACAGGCCCCCGTGAGGCCGCGCAAGTCGGCGTATTCAGCGAACGGCCCCTCAACCCAGCCCACCTTAAACATGCCATCGCCGTAGCGTTCCTGAAGAAGCTCCACCGTACGAACCAGGTTGCGTAAACGGCGGTGCTCCTCAACCTGCAAGACCGGCAAGAGGTCTGGGTCCGAATCCTCAGTCAAAACATGCCCGTTGTCTTTGGGTAGATCATTTTCTGGATATTCAACATGCAGGCCGTAGGCCTCCGCTTCCGCGAAGGGGTCGGACATCACAGTCACCCAGTCGAGTTCAAAATCGTCAGCGCAGCGGCTCATCGCGTCTGCTTTGCATTCGGGGTTTAAGCAAAAATCGCCGTAGCTTACGCCAGCGTATTGAGCGGCAAAGCGCATTAAAATGGGATGACGCGGCGGACGACCCACCGGTTCACCGCGAATAAACATCTCTGTTCGAGTTTTAGAATTCATAACGAGCCTTAATTGAAGTAGGTGAGGCGGACTCCTCAAATAGGGACAGACACTGCCGGCTTCCAATCTCTGCCAGACTCAACTACCGAAGCGGGTTTCGGCGTTGAAGAAGTCGGCGGAGTCGGACGGAACGAGACTAAAGAAATTGTCGTGGTTTTTCTCGCAGTGAGCTTTGAGCAATGCGCGATGTTCTTCGAGGACGGCGGCGCAGTCCGCATCCGCTGCCCGGTTGGTCAGCTCACTGGGATCGTCGTCGAGGTTGTAGAGCTCTTCACCGATGCCGATGTAGCAGACATATTTCCAATGTTTGGAACGCACCATGCGGATGGGGGAGATGATGTCGCCCCACTGGATCCATTCGCTGTAGACGGCGTCGACTTCATCGAGCTCATCCGTGAGGGCGGGCAGGAGACTGCGACCGGACAGGGTCGGATCGGGCTCAGCGCCGGCGAGGTCGAGGATGGTGGGGACGAGGTCGATCAGGCTGGCCAGTGCGGTTTCCTCGCGTGGCTCAAAGTCCTTCCATTTTGGATCGCAGGGCGCGGCCCCGGCGATACCGAAGATCGGCGGGCAGATGATGAGCGGCACCTTGGTGACGCCTTCGTACATGAAGGGTCCCTTGAGCGGGATCCCGTGTTCGCAGGCCATATCTCCGTGGTCAGCGGTGAAGATGACGACGGTGTTGGAGCCGAAGCCGCTGCAGTTGAGTTCGTCGATGAGGCGTTCGATTTGCGCGTCGACTTTTTCAACTTTTCCTTTGTAGAAGTCGCGGTAATAGGCGCGCCTTTCGGCGGGCCATTCGTTGGCGCCGCCTTTGAGCTGCTGCGGCCATGGTTTTTCGGAGAGGTCGTCGTTGAGGTTGTCCCATTCAGGGAAAGTTTCGTCGGTGCCGCCTTCGGGCATTTGGAAGTAGACATCGTGCGGGTCGAGTAAGGAGACGATATGGAAGAAGGGGCGGTTGCGGTTGTTCATCCAGTCGCGCATGCGGTAGAAGCGGGCAGCTTCGTCGACGGTGCTGGCGTCGTGTTGGCATTCGAAGGTTTTTTCGAACCCGCAGTGGGTGATGTCGCCGCCGAGGTGCCATTTGCCGTGGTAGACGGTTTCGTAGCCAAGTGACTGCATGCGCTTGCCGATGGTGAATTTTCCTTCGTCGAGCGGGCCGGAGGGCTGACTGAGATTTCCAGGCACACCGGCTTCGGTCGGGAACTGTCCGGTGATGATGGTGGAGCGCGACGGGCTGCAGATCGGGGAGGTGCAGTAGGTGTTGGCGAAACGCACACCGCGGTTGACGAACGAGTCCATGGCGGGCGTGTTCGTTTTGAAATTATTCATCCAGGCGGAGATGGTGTCGAGCCGTTGTTGATCGGTGAATACGAGCAGAATGTTCGGGCGGGGATCGTGTTTCATTATTAAACCTCTATGGTTTTATTGTTTTTTAAATCGAAGGTTTTTCCATTCCAGATCAGCTCGCCGGTGATGCCGGTGGGCAGGGTGATGTCGAAGCGGGTTTTGCCGTCCGCCACGTTGAAGGCAAAGGCAATTTTGCCGTCGGGGTGGGGCATGGTGAGCGAAATATTTTTAAGCGGGCCGGGCATTGGCGTGATGCGCACTTTTTTGAAACCGGGCGCGGCGGGGCGAATGCCGGCGATGCTGGCCAGACTGTGAAAGAGCGGGTGTGCACCCCACCCATGGCAATCGCTGCGCGTCGGCTCCGGCGCTTCCGGCAACGACACAAACCCCCGCCCCGGCAATCCGCGCCAGAATTCGAGTTTCTTGAAAAAGGGCTCAGCCAGATGATATCGCTGAAAGGCCTCCAACAGATAGAACGAAAAGTAGATGGAGCATTCGGCCTCGCACATACCCGACCGCAAGACGTCGAGACAGCCTTTTCCCTTTGTCGGATCCAGCAGGCCCGTCAGCAACGCGAGCACCTGAGCGTGTTCGCTGAGCATCGGGATTTCGGGTGAGTCGAGCAAGGCATTCTGGGCGAGGTCCCAATAGCGGTCCAATACGATGGCCATCATGTCTGACGCGATCCGACGATATCGATCAGCGAGGCACGCCTCCCCCACCGCCGTTTCAATTTCGGCGGCGGCCTGTAGCGACAAAATGAAATGCAGGTTCACAATGGAGGAATCGCCTTCCCGCACACCGGGACCGCAGCCTTCAAACCACGCGTCCACCCAGTCGATAAATGGCCAGCCGGGCACGTTGCCGAGCAGTCCATTGCTCTGGCGCATTGCCAACAAATTCTCCAGAAGTTGCCGCACCCCGGTTTGGCGTTCGCGAACGAAATCGACGTCGTCGCGCCACAGCATGAAATCTCGAACCATCCAGATCCAAATCATGGCATAGGTGGCACTTTCCTGCCGCCAGCCGGAGGGGTAACGCTCTGCCACCATGCCATCGGGCGATCCGCGGCGCGAGGCGTCGAAAAGCTCCAACGCGGAACGGCTGAGTCGGTCGTCGTGATAAGCCGCATAATTGTTCAGCGCATGCAGGCGGGTGTCGCCCGTATACATCAACTGCTCATAATAAGGACAATCAACCCAGGTCTCGTGGGCACACATTTCCAATCCTTGAAAAAACAGCGGAAACAGCGCGTCCCATTCGGGGTCGGACGATTCCCATTGACAGGCATGATCCAATGGATAGCGGGTGGTGAGAATCGCAACGCGTTCCAACACCAACGGATCGTCCGCCGTCCGGATGCGCACGCGAAGATATCGGCCCGATCGCCACCACAGTCCCGGCGAAACCTCCTGATCCGCACCGGAACAGATAAAGGTGTCTCCGAACCCGTGCCATACCTTTCCGTCGACTTCATCACGCCGACCTTTTGGTGAAAACGCATCCACATCACCGGCGCCATCATCTTGATATAAACTTTCCGCCCATTCCGCTTCGACGGAGGCCCCTACTCCGCCCGACCACATCAAATCAGGATAGCCACACCGATAGGTTTCGAAGTCCCACAACAGCGTACGTTCCGTATTCGCAGGAATCGTGACAGGCAATTGCAGCTCGACGTTACGAAATGCACCGCCCGCAAACCGTTCGCGCCGCTGCTCCGGCAAAATATGTGAAGCCAACTGCCGACCGGGGCGAATCACGCCATGCGGGTTGGGTTCATCGGGAGGAAGCACCACGACCGGTTCAATCAAATCGACAGAAGAGTTCCACGCGGACATGTCGATGTGAAACTGGCCGCCGATATCGTGATAACCCAGACCGCTTTTCCCAACCATGGAAACCGCAGGCGTTCGGTCCCAAACCTGCCAGGCTCCCTGTCCGCTATTCAACATCAAAGCCAACTCGCCATCCGCAGCAAACAGGAACCCGCCGCTCCAGCTCATCTGAGCCATCGGAGGATTGGCTGGCAGATTTTGGACGCTGTCATTGGCGTAGCTGGGATCGGTTCGGGCCGACGTGAGATGTTCCGCAATCCACCAGACCTGCGTTGTAAAGCAATGCGTCCCCGGTTCGAGAGCGAGCTCATAGCTGGAGACCCTCCAATTTTCAAGATCCGAACGATCTGGGCCATAGCCGATGACCTCGCCATCGAGACTCAACTGAAACCGCTGATCCGCAGACGCATGAAAACGCAAGCTTTGAGGTTCTTCGACCGAGAATTCCAGCCGGAACTCAAGAAAGCGCGTGGTGTGCCCTCCATCGTCGATCCAAATCCACGCCGCGTTCGAGGCAGGATGCGCAACACCGCACCCCAATGCCGAGGCATCGATACGATCATCTAACGCTGTTTTTTCTATACTCATCCCATCATCCATTCATTCGGCTCCGATGCTGTGCACCATACTTCACCGCTTCATCCAAAAAGGCTTCAATATTTTCATACGGCGTGCCGGAAACAATGCCGTTCCCCGCCGCAATACACATGCGTCCGCGCGGGCGATCAAACGTATCAATCAACTCGCGCACCTCTGCGCGCACCCCAGCGACATCTTTTTCCTGCAACCCATGTTGCACATCGATTCCCGCTAAAAACGTGACGCGATCCGCAAATCGATCGACCAGCACCGGCGCATCCATGGTATGTTTTTGCACGGGATGAAACACATCGAGCCCAGCAGAAATCAAATCGTCTAGCAACTCCGTATTGTCGCCGCAACTGTGGAGCCAAAAATGCATCTTGCACTGCTTCAGCGCATCGCCGATTTTCTTGTAAAACGGATAAATCAGCTCGTGAAATAGCGCGGGGCTCATCATCGACCCCGTCTGATGGCCAAGGTCGTCACTGGAAAAGAAGGCATCGGGCGCGAACCACTCGTGAGCCGTCTGAATATAGGCACAATAGGTGTCACAGAGCGCGGCATGAAGCCGAAGCACATTTTCAGGTTCGGTGTAATAGTCGATCATCAACTCCTGCATGCCGCGTAGCGCCCAGGGCCGCTCGAAAAAGAGATTCCACCAACTCAGCATAATGTAGCGATCGTCCTTACGAGCCTTCACTGCGGCTTCGGCAGCTCGCTGCAATTCTTCATCGAATTCAGGCTTCGGCAGTTTTTCGATAAATTCATCGAGCTTAGCCCAATCGTCTAAAATGGGATCGGCATCGTGAATGCCTGTCGAGTTCCACTCCCAAGAAAGATTCATTTTTTCATAACTCGCCGGATTCGTAATCCAGAGTTGAACCACGTCGTTTGGATAACGATCCAGCGCATCAAGGCGATCTCCATATTGCTCGCGGAGGCCTTCCCCCCACCACTGCGTCATCACACAGGGGATCCGCGAAGGCTTGCCGCCTTCGACCGCCTGAATCACCTCTGCGCGTGACAAAACTCTCTCTTCCAACTCATGGATCATTCCAAAAACCCTTCCAATCAATACGTACACCCTACCGACTGACCACACGACAAGTCAATCACAAGTCCAACGTTTGACTGAAGGGGTTTAAAAATAATTCCCGCTACTACAGTGCGTTCTGATCCATTAAATTACGGTACCATTTGGCCGAGGACTTTGTGGTGCGCTCTTGGGTTTCATAATCTACATAAATCAGTCCGAACCGCTTCCCGAATCCCTGCGCCCATTCGAAATTATCCAACAACGACCAGGCGAAATAGCCCTTCAAACGCACACCGTTTTCAATCGCCTCATGGCAGGCCAACAAATAGTCCTGCATAAATTCAATGCGGTCGGTATCGTTCACAATTCCATCGTGAATCTCATCCTCCCAGGCCGAGCCATTTTCCGTAATATAAATCTCCGGATGCTCATAGCGCTCATCGATCCATTGCAACAATTTTTTACAGCCCCATGGAACCACATTCCATCCCATCGCTGTTTTTTTCCAGCTCTCATCCGCCGACAACGTCACCCCTTGATCGGCCGAAGCCCCGCCGTTGCCGGCCACAGCCGACGCGTCCACCCCGGAAGGCTCCGCAGCAAACAAGGTGGAATAATGGTTGAGGCCAAAATAATCCGATGAACCCTTTAACTGCGCGCGCTCTTCGTCGGTAAACACCGGAAGACGGTCGCCTAATCGCTCACGCATCACGGCGGGATAGTCTCCGAAATAGACCGGATCAGCAAACCAGCCCAGAAAAAACTCGATAGAGCGCTGCGCGGCGGCCTGATCCTCCGGCGATGCCGTCAGCGGCTCGCGCCATTCGCCATTATTCGTGATCCCGATGCACCCGTTCTGCTCCAGCTGAAATTTCTGGCGATACAACGCAACTGTTTTCCCGTGCGCCCGCAACAAATTGTGGGCCACCACGTACGGTTCCGTGTTCGACACATGCCCCGGTGCCAGCATACCGTTCCCATAGCTCAGCATCGCCGCGCACCACGGTTCATTAAACGTCGCCCAGTGCTTCACGCGATCGCCCAGCCGATCAAAACAAACACGGGCATACTCCGAAAAAATTTCCGCCAAATCGGCGTGCAGCCAGCCGCCCAACTCTTCTTCGAGCGCCAGTGGAAGGTCCCAATGATACAGAGTGACCCATGGAATAATATCGTGCGCGATCAGCTCATCGATCAAATCAGAATAGAAGCGAACACCTGCCTCATTCACTGCCCCTCGCCCCTGCGGAAGAATCCGCGGCCACGAAATCGAAAAGCGATACACCTTCAACCCCATCTCCGCCATCAACGCCACATCATCGCGCCAACGATGATAGTGATCGCAGGCTACATCTCCCGAGTCTCCATTGACCACGCGTCCGGGCTCTCGACAGAACGCATCCCAAACCGACGCGCCCTTCCCGTCGGCATCCCAGCCACCCTCAATTTGATAGCTCGACGTCGCCGAGCCCCACAAAAAACCATCCGGAAAAAACCGCATCATCGTGCCTGCCCACTTCCATACGGCGCATCGCCAAGATAGGTTCCGAGACACTGAAAAGCTGTTGCCACATTTTTAAACTGATCCATATTTTTCCTTTTTAAGCATCTTTTTGCCAGTCGGGTTTTCTTTTATAGACCCAGCGATAGTAGTCAACAAGCTTGAGGTCTGCCGCAGCGGCTTCGTCGACAAACACCTTGGCGGACGAATGACACTGAAGAATCGAAGCGGGCATGATGGAGGCCACCGGACCTTCAACCGTGGCGGCAACCGCCTCGGACTTTCCTTCGCCGAAGGCGAGCATGATGTTCATTTGCGCATCCATGATGGTGCCGATGCCCATCGTGATGCAGTGATGCGGCACCTTCGACTCGTCGCCGTCAAAAAAGCGGGCATTATCGGCTACGGTCTGCTTTGTCAGCGTTTTGATGCGCGTACGCGAAGCGAACGACGAGGTCGGCTCATTGAACCCGACGTGCCCGTCGGAGCCAATGCCGAGCACCTGCAGGTCGATACCGCCGACATCAACAATCGCCTGTTCATAGGCTGCGCAGGTAGCGGGAACATCTTCGGCCATGCCGTCAGGAACGTTCGTATTCTCCATCTTGATATTGATGTGATTAAAGAGGTTTTCGTTCATGAATCGGCGATAGGACTGCTCGTGATCTGCGGGCAATCCGATGTATTCATCCAGATTAAACGCAGTGACTCCGCTGAAATCGAGCCCCTCTTCTTTGTGTAGGCGGATTAACTCCTTGTAGAGCATCAGCGGGGTACTGCCCGTAGCCAGGCCAATCACAGCGTTCGGTTTATCGCGAACCAATCGGCCAACCACCCGAGCGGCGGCCTCACTGGCCATCTGTCCATTTTCCTTAATAATAATTTCCATTAAAACATCTCCTTAAAATCATTCGTGGGGAGAAACCGTTCTGCATCTTCTACTTTTTTCAGCGCCCCGTTTTTCCATTTGCTCAAGCGGTAAAGCGTGGCAAACGAGAAGTTTGGAACCGCACCTCCCTGCCCGCCGACGAGCTCGCCGCCACGGCGCACATTGTCCTGCATCCAGGCCGGCAGCGACAGGTGATAGGGATTGCGTGCCACTTCTTCAACGTGTAGCGAAATCGCAGCAACCAGGTCGGCCACGGCCTGGACATCGGCTTCGACCATTAGGTTCGGATCGTCCATCGCACCCCAGAATTCGGTTTCAATCACTGTGCAGGAAAAATCGGCCGACATTTCCTCTAGGGCCTCCATCACTAGAAAATGTGTGGCAATATGTCGCGAGTTCCAATCCTTGGAATGCGGCATGAAAATCACCTTCGGTTGCCCCGCGTTTAGAATTTCAACGATGTCCGCCTTCTCCAGATTTTGAAAGCCGCTACGTGGCAGAATCGACCAGCCCAGATAACCGCAGGCGGCCTTAAGCTCTGCGGCGCGGCCGGGCTGGCGCTCGACATTGCTGCCGAACGTGACCGGCACGTCGACAACCTGCATTCCGGCTTCGCGCATCAAGCGCAACGGAAGCAGGCCGGTAATGCACTCATCGTCCGGATGCGGGGAGAAAATCAGTGCTTTATTTTCCGACTCAACCACGGGGGTTTTGCCTTCAACACTCAGCCCTTTGGCCGATTCAACGCCGGCCTGTATCGCTTTCACATAGTTCAGATACGGATTCATTATTTACCTCCAATTATCGGCAGACTTGCCGCAGCAACAGCCTGTCCATGGCGTTTCATCTGTTCGTCGGGAGTCGTAATGCTAATTTTTTGGGCCAGCGCTAGGAACTCCGCATTTAATACTTCTTCGGCTTTTTCAATGATAATCTGTCCGCCCTCGCCACTGGTGACTCGACCGAGGATGAGCAAATTGCGGAAGTCGTAGAAATCGGAGTAGTGGGCGACGGTATAGCCAAAGCAGACGCCGATGGTTTCATAAACCTTGCGCGCGCGCTCATCGCCTTCGGCCATCAGGCGCTGCACCTCAACGAGTTGCTCGGCGAACGGTGTGTCCGCAGGGAACTCAATTCCCGCCAACGGGGCGAGGCGCGCTACGCCCTGCTGCGAGAAGAACTGCACACCGCAGCCAGCATCGCCAGACCACTCATCGACGGGTCCGTTTTCTCGATAGTCGACCGGCACGAAGGCCAGCTCATTGAGCCAAGACGTGATATTCCCCTCCGGCGTCACATAACCCGCGGCAAGACTGGTTCCCATGGAGATGCCGAGTACGGCATCGTCGTTGAGCGACATCGCACCTGCGAGCGCCGTCACTTCACCATCGTTAACCACATCAAACGGAATACCATTCCATGCCTCTTTAAGCTGCTTGAAAATCGGACGCACCTTTTCTTCGAACAGATCAGCGGGCACACCGCGGAAGAGCGAGGCGACCCGCACTTCGTTATTCACATAGATACCCGCTGCGCTGCCGCCGATGGCATCAACGCGTGGCAGATACTCCGCCGCTCGCTGGAGAGTATCCATCGTTCCGTCAAAATGGTACTGCGGGTTTTCTTCAAAATATGGATCCCATGGGATCTCTTCGGAGAAAACAACTTCGCCGTCGATTACAGCCGCACATTTACGGTCGGATCCGCCCAAGTCGAACCCGATGCGGCATCCATCGAGATGACGCCCGAGAGCAGCGCCCTCCTGCGAAGGGTTTGGAATTTCATCCGCCGGTGCCTTTTCGAACTGAATCGCATGGTCGTAAATTTTATCACCGATAATCTCAGAATCAAAACGGCCGATTGCGGAATCGAAATAGTGTTTTCCCAATCGTTGAAAAAGCGCGTCCGGCCCGTCAAAAAGGACCCGATTGCCTCCGATTGCCCAAAGCAGCGACTTGAGCATCCGCTCCACATACACAAAACTGCGGTCAACGTCCGGTAGAACCTTCAGCGTACGCCGCGCCACAACCAACTCATCGCGGAACAATCCGATGGTCACGAAATCAGAAGAGCTCGCGGCCTCCTTTTCAAACGCCCGGTTCCACAAAACCGCCGGTACAAAATCAGAATCTAAAATCGGCGTCCTCTTCATTGCATCAGCTCCCTTTACTTCCGTGTGACCAAACCATCGCAAACCAACCCCGCACCGAAAAGATTAACTATTTATCATATTTAGCTTTTTTTTAACACAATTGACTTTTATGACGCGTGCCTCCATTTTCCCTTGTATGAAGCTAACCGATCAATCTCTGCTGGAACTTGAAGAGCCTGAAGATTATTTCAAGGGGGCAGGTAAAGATCAGCTACCAACCCCAACTGACATCCTGCTGTTCTTTCGTCCGACCCGCGAAAAACTCCAGCAAAAGGCCCTGCAGAACCGCTCGCACCACCGCTTCGTACTCGCCTTTAATCTAAAAACAAAAGGTCATGTGAATGTCGATCACCTTTCGCTGCCCTTTGCGCCCGGGCAAGCCCTGCTGATCCACCCGTACCAATTCCACCACTTCAGTCAGCTGGAGTCGCCAAACCTTCATTGGCTCTTTTATACCTTCGAGCTGGAGCCTGGCACCTTTCTCGAACCGTTGCGAAACCGGGTGACCAACCTGAGTGAAAAAACACAGCAACTGATGACCCAACTGCTGCTGGAATGGCATCAGGAGCATCACCCTGAAGCACTTCAGGCGATCCTGCTACACCTGCTTCTTTCTCTTAAATTAGATCTGCGGAAAACGAGCACCGACCTGCCTTCGGAACCGAACGATCGCTTACTGCGTAACATCAACCGCCTACTGGCCGAATGGCGAGGAAAAACCGTAATAGTCGCCGACGTGGCAGACGCTCTAAACCTATCGGAATCACGACTACGGGCAGTGTTCAAAGAAAGCGCAGGCATCCCCCTCGGAAGCTACATACAAAACTATCGGCTCAACCGTGCCATGGCTCTTCTGCGGACAACCAGCCTCCCCATCGCCGACGTGGCAGAAGATGCCGGATTCGGTTCACCGCAGGCCTTCAGCCGAATCTTTAAAAAAGAAACCGGCCAGACCCCACGCACATACCGCAAAGTTTTTTAACCCCGCTAACCATCCGTTGCAATTGCTCTTTCGTATAAGCCGTCTTCCCATCCTCAGAATCATTTTTAGTAACCATTTCACAGTCATCCCATAGGGGCGCACAGATTTTCGTAACTCCTTGAAAATCAAGGTTACGTTAGCAAGTTTCTGAAATCTGGAATTCCGACTTTTCTGTTTCGAGGTGCTATGGTTCTCCTATTG
>Ga0307990_1000985_pt1 | contig 24343 bp, 26 predicted proteins | sample EllFjometagen129_FD_203168 | JGI IMG/M metagenome (GOLD analysis project Ga0307990, IMG submission 203168) | Marine microbial communities from Ellis Fjord, Antarctic Ocean - #129 | ecosystem: Environmental > Aquatic > Marine > Unclassified | place: Southern Ocean | collected 2014-10-08
CTTGACAAAATACGGTTATGGGTATATACTTATAATATAAATAATAATATTTATTGAAGATAATTTAATTTTTAATAAAAAAGAAAGGGTATAAACATATGCCAAATAGAAATGGAAGAGGACCAGTAGGTGGTGGTGGTCGAGGTGCCGGTCGAGGTGCCGGTGGATGTGCTAAATAATTATTAATAAAAAAGAAAGGATATAAATATATGCCAAATTTTGACAGAACAGGACCAAGAGGAGAAGGTCCTATGACTGGCAGAGGAATGGGTCGTTGTAATGGCGGTCAAGCTGGTCTAGGATTAGGTAGAGGTCAAGGAAGAGGTTTTGGATTTCGAAGATTTTTCTCTCAAAAAGAGGAAGTTGAAGATTTAAAATCTTATCAAAAAGATTTAAAATCTGAGCTAGAAGCTGTTGAGAAAGAATTAAAAGAAAGTAAATAAGTTTCTGATAAGGACGGTGGTTTTTAACCACCGTTCCCTCTTTTTTATGAATAAAAAATTCTTACAAGTTTATCAAAAAACACAGAAAATAATAATAATAACCTTGCCTTTGGTAATTGGTGTTGTTTTATTAATTTCTTTATTAATGCCTTTATTAAAATCAGACTGGTTAATTAAATTATTTCAAAAAAATATTTTAGTAGATTCTTTAATTGGTTCAGTAATTGGTAGTTTGGCTGCTGGTAATCCAATTACATCTTATATTTTAGCTGGTGAGTTCACGAATTTGGGTATCAGTTTAGCAGCTATTGTAGCATTTATATTATCATGGGTGACTGTTGGTTTAGTACAGTTACCTGCAGAAGTTATGATGCTTGGTAAAAGATTTGCTATTTTAAGAAATATTTTAAGTTTTATCAGTGCTATCTTAATTGGTTTGATAATGCAATTAATTTTAAGTTGATGAAAAAACTAAAACAAAAATTTAGTGATTTAAATATTAGTTTAAAATTTTTAATTATTGTTATTTTAATATATTTATTTATATTAATTTTTGATTTTTCATTTTTTATAAGTAGTTTAAATAGATTTATAATTTTAGGTATTAAAGTTTTACCGAGTATTTTAGGCGCTTTTATATTAATTTTTATTTTTAATTACATTTTGAGTGATCAAAAAATTAAAAAGTATTTAGTAGGTAAATCAAATTGGAAAAAATATTTTTTAGTTGTTGGTTTAGGAATTTTATCGTCTGGTCCAATTTATGCTTGGTATCCTTTTTTAGCAGATTTAAAAGAACAGGGATTTAAGAATGGATTAATTAGTATTTTTCTTTATAATCGAGCTATAAAAATACCTTTTATTCCAATAATCGTCTATTATTTTTCTTTAAAATTTGTTATATTACTTACAATATTAATGATTATTTTTTCCATTATTAATGGAATTATAATTAATAAATTAGTTAAAAATTAATTAAAATTATATGATTATAGCAATTGCTTCAACAAGTAAAAATTTTCAAGGAGATATTTCTGATCAAGGTGGTCGAGCTCCTTACTATTTATTACTTGACGAAAAAAATGAAATATTAGAAGTATTGAAAAATCCCTTTGCTAAAGGGGGTGGAGGTGCTGGTTTTAGTGTAGCTAAAATGTTAGAACAAAAAAATGTAAATAAATTAATAGCTGGTAAAATTGGAGATAATATGCAAGGAGCCTTAAAAGAAAGAAATATAGAATATATTTCAGCTAGCGGTTTGATTGAAAGTTATTTGAAATAATTTAATTTTTATGGAATTAATTAGACATGATGATTGGATTAAGGGTAAGAGTTATCGGAAGAAAATTTTATTGGATAATTTTAATAAGCAACTTAATTTAATTGAAGATATAGTAATAGAAGCTAATGGTGAAATACCTTTACATAAACATAATTTTACTGATGAAATTTTTTATATTAGAGAAAATTCAGTTATAATGATAGTTGATGATCAAAATTTTAAAGTTAATGAAGGCGACATGATTTATGTGGAGAAGAACGAGAGACATGGTTTTAAAAATGAAAGTAATAAAGAATCGAAAATGATTGTAATCAAAATTAATTTTCAAAGAGGAGATTCATATCTAAAATAAATATATGCCTAGACCAAGATTATTTAGAAAAATTAGATTTAGAGCAAAAGCTAATTATTTCAAGCCCAGTGGTATTCCAATGAGAAATTTGAAAATAGTTTCTTTAACTCATGAAGAAGTTGAAGCTTTACGTTTAAAAAATATAAAAAATTTAGACCAGAATGAAGCTGCAAAAAAGATGAATACTTCTCAGAGTACTTTTCAAAGAATTTTGAGTTCAGCTTATAAAAAAATAAGTGAAGCCTTGGTGAATGGTAATGCTATTAAAATTGATAAATAATAATTAGTATATGAGTATCTTTTTAATTATACTTTTGAGTTCTTTTGCTATGAGCCTACTTTCATTAGTAGGTTTAATAACTCTAGTTTTAAAAGAAAGAATTCTTAGAAAAATTATTTTACCTTTAGTTGCTTTTTCAGCAGGTGCTCTTTTAGCTGGTGGTTTTTTACATATGATTCCAGAAGCTATTGGAAGAACGGACAATATTACAGCTATTTTTATTTGGGTATTAATAGGTTTTTCTATATTTTTTCTTTTGGAACAATTTGTTCATTGGCATCATTGTCATAAATTGCCCTCTGAACATAAACGGCCAGTTACTTATTTAATTTTAATAGCTGATGGAGTCCATAATTTTATTGGTGGATTAGCAATTGCCGGAGCTTTTTTAATTGATATTAAGGTGGGAATGGTTACTTGGTTAGTTGCAGCAGCTCATGAAATACCCCAAGAATTGGGAGATTTTGGAATTTTAATCCATGGTGGTTGGTCTAAGAAAAAAGCTCTAATTTTTAATTTTCTTTCAGCTTTAACTATAGTTTTAGGTGGTATATCTGCCTATTTTTTATCCTCGAAAATAAATATTACATTTTTATTACCTTTTGCTGCTGGAAATTTCATATATATAGCTAGTTCAGATTTGATACCAGAAGTGAAACATAGTTGTAGTGTCAAAAATAATGTTGTTCATTTTATCTCGTTTGTCATTGGTATTCTCTTGATATTTTTGGTAAAATTTATTAATGTATAGTTATTATAATTAAATAAGAAAATCATATGGTAGAAACGAAAAAAGGAATTAAACCACAATTTATAGTAGTTATTGTTTTAATAATTGTTGTTTTAGGAATATCTTTAGTTTATGCTGTTTATCAGTCATCTCTTAACAAAGAGAAACAAGTTAAGATAGAAGAATTACAAAAGAAAGTTAATAGTTTAACGGATTCTATTGAAAGTTTACAAACCAATGGATCTCAAGTTGCTACTCAGGAGCAAAATCAACTTCAAAGTATAATTGGCCCTTGGCCAGAATATACTAATGAAATAATTGGTTTTAGTTTAATTTTGCCTGAAACTTGGGAAGGATATTTACTTACAGAGGGCAATGGTTTTGTTGATTTTGGTTTTGAAGAACAAAACCCAGTAGCTAGAATTAATGTTATTGGACATGAACAATGGGAACAAATTAGACAACAAGGAAATCAAGGTTTAGTGTATGTTGGTGAAACTGAAGATTTTGTTATTATTTATAGTTTAGCTGCTCAAGCTGCAAATGAGGATATTAAATCTTTAATATTAGAATTTCCAGAAATTGTCAGTACTTTAACTATGTTAGAAGGAGAATTAACAATAATAGATTATTCAGGTGATGTATTAGCAGAAGAAGATCTTGACGAAGAAGATTTAGATGTTGGAGATGAAGGTTATGAAGAAGATTTGGATATTCCAGTAGAAGATCCTGAATTAGATCCTAGTTTAGAATAGTAAAATAAAATTTATGAAAGTTATTAAAATAGGTGCAGTGTGGTGTCCAGGCTGTGTAGTTATGAAACCTCGATGGGAAGAAATAGAAAAAGAATTACCTGAGTTAGAAACAGAGTATTTTGATGCTGATGAAAATAAAGAAATTTTAGAAAAATATGAAGTCAAAAATCTGCCAACTTTTATTTTTTTAGATAAAGAGAAAAAAATTATTCTGAAAAGAGAAAATGAGGTTAGTAAGGATGAATTATTAAAAATGATTGAAGAAAATAAAAATAAATAAGTATAAAAAATATGAAAGTAAAATTTAATAAATTCAAAAGATTTTTTTTGTTTAGTTTTACTTTCTTTTTATTTTTATCGGTTTTAATACCAATTTTTGAAATTAAAGCTCAGGAATTAGAAAAAGTACAAATAGATGTTTTTTATAGTAGTACCTGCCCACATTGTAAAGAGGCCAAGGCTTTTTTAGCTAACCTAGATCAACAGTATGCTTCAAATGAATTGGTAATTAATAATTATAATATAGCAGAGAAAGGGAGTGTAGATTTATTAAAACAACTATATCCTAAGTATAATATTCCAAATGAAAATTATGGATTAGTACCTATTATGTTTGTGGCAGATAAGTATTTTTTAGGTTTTAATCAAAATACAGGTAATACAATTAAAAACTATGTAGATGGATTAATTGCTCAGTGTCAGGAGGTAGAGCATCAAAATTGTGAACACAATCAAGCTAGCTTAAATCCAGAAAAAATTGAGTCAGAAAGGGAATTTAATATTCCTTTTTTAGGAAAAATTGATATAAGTGGTTTTTCACCTTTAATTTTAAGTATAACTGTAGGAACTTTGGATGGTTTTAATGCTTGTGCTATGGTGGCCTTAGGTTTTTTATTGGCTGTTTTAGTCGCTACCGGAGTTAGAAAAAAGATTATTTTAATTGGGGGAGTTTTTATTTTAGTTTCTGGTTTAGTTTATTTTCTTTTTATATCTGCTTGGTTAAATTTATTCATGTTTATCGGATATCAGAAATATTTTCAAATTATAGTTGCTGTAATAATAATCTTTTTTGCTTTGGCAGTTTTAAAAGACTATTTTACAGGAGTGGTTTGTAAGGTTTGTAATGTAGATCCAAATAAACAGGATTTTTTTAGTAAATTACAAAGAAAAATGTTTGTAAGAATGAGTAATTTATCTAAAAAAGAAATGTCTTTGGGTATGACCATAATTGGAGTAGCCATAGTCGCTGCTGGAGTAAATTTAGTAGAATTGGCTTGTTCCTTCGGGTTTCCTTTGGCTTATACTAAAATTTTAACTACTTACAATTTACCAACTGTTCAGTATTATGGCTATCTTCTAGTGTATGTATTATTCTATATGATAGATGACTTTTTAATCTTCTTAGTGGCAGTTGTCACTTTAAAGATAACGAAATTTTCAGATAAGTACCTAAAGGTCATTAAACTTATCAGTGGAATTGTTCTTTTAATTCTAGGTTTATTAATGTTATTTAAACCAGAACTATTATCTTTTTAATTTAATATGAATAAAAAACTAAAAGTATTATTAGTCTTATTGGGGATTATTTTAATGATTCCTAATTTAGTTTTGGCTCAAAGCATTGTTAATCCTTATGAAAAAATTGAAGATTCTGATCAAATTTTAACAACTCAAGAAGCTAAAGTAGAAAATAATACTTTTAAAGCTGAAGTAATAGAAATTTTAGAAGAACAAATAAAACTTAATGGAAGGGGAGAACAAATAAAACAACAAAATTTAAAATTAAAAGGTTTGGATTCTAATTTTAAAAATAAAGAATTTGTTTTTCAGGGAATAGAAGATATAGAAGTTATTTTAAGCCAAACTTATAAAGTCGGAGATAAGGTAATCGTTTCATACAATGATTTTCCGGACGGAGAAAGAGTTTATTATATCATTGATTTTGTAAGAAGTGGGCCTATTTACTTATTATTTTTTCTTTTTATTCTGATTATAGTATTGATTGGTCGATGGAAGGGTTTTAGGGCTCTGATCAGTTTATTAATTACTTTTATTATTATTTTAAAATTTATTTTACCGGCCATATTGAATGGTTATAGTCCAATTTTAGTTAGTATAGGTGGTGGTTTTATCATTTTGTTTTTTACTGTTTATATTACCGAAGGGATTAATAGGAAAAGTCATGTGGCAGTCTGGAGTATTTTAATCAGCCTTCTAGTTACTGGTTTTTTAGCTAGTACTTTTAGTAATTTAATGAGATTGAGTGGAATGTCTGAAGATAGTGCTTATTTAGTAAATTTAATTGATCAGAGTATCAATTTTAAAGGTTTATTATTTGCGGGGGTGATTATTGGAAGTCTAGGTGTTTTAAACGATATGGTAATTAGTCAGGTTTCAGCTGTAAAAGAAATAAAATCAGTAGATGAAAATTTAAGTAATAAGGAGGTTTTTCATAGGGCATATCGAATTGGAATTTCTCATGTTAGTTCTATGACTAATACATTATTTTTAGCTTATGCTGGTTCATCTTTAACTATTCTGCTATTATTCTTTATAGGAGCTAGTAATTTTAATGATGTTTTGAATAATCATTTGATTAGTACAGAAATTTTTAGAAGTTTGGTTGGTGCGATTGGTATTGTTTTATCTATGCCAGTTAGTACTTTCCTAGCGGTCCGTTATTTAAAAAAATAAAAATTAAATTTATGCATAAACACAAAGATCAGAGAGTGGGAGTTTTTGTTGATGTTCAGAACATGTATTACTCAGCAAAGAACCTTTATAATTCTTATGTAAATTTTGGAAAAGTTTTAGAAGTAGCAGTAGCTGGTCGAAAATTAATTCGAGCCGCTGCCTATGTGGTTGAAGCTGGTTTGCCAGAGGAGCCTAGTTTTTTTAAAGCTTTACAGGATCAAGGTTTTCGGACTGAATCTAAGGAATTACAAATTTTTGCTGGCGGACATAAAAAAGCAGATTGGGACGTAGGAATTTCAGTAGATGCGATTAAAATGTCTAAACAGTTAGATGTCGTTATTTTAGTAACTGGAGATGGTGATTTTGTACCTTTGGTTGAATATTTGCAATATCATGGAGTTTTAGTAGAAGTAATTGCTTTTGAAAAAACAAGTTCTTCTAAATTAATAGAAAAAGTTGACGATTTTATTGATCTATCTTCAGATATGAAGAAATTTTTAATTAAAGCCAGGGTTTCCAGAAATACATCGGCAAGAACCGCTGTCAGAAGATCTCCTGCTAGTCAACAAACTTCAAGTCGAGGGACTACTCAGAGAAGAACTCCTTCCAGAAATACATCGGCAAGAACTCCAGTTAGAAGAGCTCAAACAGAAAGAAGAACTGTGAGTAGACCTATTTCAAGTCGAAGAGTTAGTGGTCGGACTAGATAGATTTATTACATTTTTTAAAACCCACTTTTAGAGTGGGTTTTTTATTTAAAATAAAAAGTTACGATTTATTAAGAAATCATTTTAGCAAATAACCTTTTTCTTTGAGCCATTTTCGATATTTTTTATATTCTGGCATTATTTCAGCTACTTCATTCCAGAAATTTTGGGAATGATTTTTTTCTTTCACATGGCATAATTCATGAATTACTACATAATCGATTACTTCATCTGGAGCTAAAGCTAATCTCCTAGGAAAATTTAAATTATTTTTAAAAGTACATGAGCCCCAACGTTTTTGAGCAGAGGTAATTTTAATATTTTTATATTTAAAGCCAGAAATGGAGGAGTAATATTCAACCCGTTTAGAAATTTTTTTTAAAGCATCTACTTTAGATACAAAAAGAACCTTAGTAGATTGTATTTTTTTATTTCTTGTTTTAATTAATTTTTGTTTTTTAGTAATCCAAGATTCTTTTTGTTTAATAAATTTTTTAATTAAAAAAAGAGGCATTAATCTCGGTGATCGAATAATCAAAGAAGCATCAGAAGTTATTTCCAATGCTAGGGTTTTTCTTTTGGAGCGAATAATTTTCATTTTTTTTATTCAATTACAACCTTAGTGCCAATATCCGTAAACCAATAGAGTGATTCCATATTATCATAGGAAACATTAACGCAACCGTGACTCATCTTATGACCAAAATTATCATGCCAGTAGGCACCATGGATATAGAAACGGTATTGGCCAGTATGAAAATGTAAATTCCATTTAGTATCTGGATAGTCAAAATTATATCCTGGCCCGCCATATCTTTTAGAATCTTCTTTGCCTAAAATACTAAATTCACCAGTCGGAGTATCCATTCCTTTAATACCGCTAGATATTAGAAAGCTATCAATTAATTTGTCGCCAAAATAATATTCTAATTTTTGTTCAGCAATGTTAACTTTAATTATTTTTTCTATTTTTTCTTCAGAATTTGGATCAAAAGGATTATGACTAGCAGCTACCTCAGTTCCATCTAAATATAAATCTCCATCAGTATCAGGATTCATTAGATCGGTTCCTATTTTTAATTCAAAATAATCATTTAAATAGTCTTGGTCAGTATCAGTTTGAATGAGAGTTTTTTCGCAAAGAGGAGAACGTTTATTGTTTATCTCTTCTCCATCATTCATTCCGTCTCCATCAGTATCAGGATTTTTTACCTCAGTATGATAAAAATATTTTTCATCATAATCGTTTAATCCGTCTTTGTCATTATCAATTTCTTTAATTAAAGGTTCTATAAATTCAGAATTATTTAATAGTTCTTCTTCTATTTGGCCAATAGTTGTTCCCCAGGGATAGCTAGAAATATCGGCAATGATAGCATTTTCATATTGAAAACCATTGGATTCAAAGACTCCCATGGTGGTAAAAACTCTTTTTTCTCCATTATTAATATAAAAATAACCAGGTCCAGCAATTTGTTTGACTAAAGTTCCATCTATCAAAATATAATCTAAATTTTCGTAGATTTGGGGTTTGTACTGAATTTTTCCCTTATATTCGTATTGTTCTAATTCAACAGGATCTATATTCTGAACATAGTCAAAATCATCAAACCAAGAAAAATATATTCTTTCATGAGGAAAGGAATAGCTTTCATTATCAGCAGAAATATAATAAACAGCAGAAGAGTCTGTTGGCGAAATTAATTGTCCTTGATAATTTTTTTGAGTAGAAGCAAAGAGAGGAATTAATAGGACCGTAATTATTAATAATGTCTTTTTAACCATACTTATATTGTATCTTATTTAAAAAGAAAAAGAAAAGCCTCCCGATGATTCAAAAGGACTTTTAATAACGATTAAATTGGTACAGACAGTACCAAACTTTTTTTATTGTTTCTGTTTGATAGGCTAGAATAATTGTTTTATTAAAATTGCATTTAAATATGCCATATATTATAATTATAATATATTAAAACTCTCTTTTGATGACCAAACCTTTCTTGTCCTAAGAAAGTTATCAACATTTATTTGGTTTATTATTTTTATAAAAGTCGTCTGATAACGATAATAATAGATTAGATAAAATATATACTTTCTGTTCCAAAAGAGGAAGAGAAAGTATTTCATTTGATTTATGATTATCCGTTTGGAAAATCATGTCGCTCAAAGAGAGTTTTTTATATGAATCTTTTATGTTTAAAGAAATATTAAAAAAAGAAAACATTCAAGCAGCTTATTTTGATTTGGTTGCTAAATTTGACGAAGAAAGTAAAAGTAGTAAGTATTCAGGAATTGATGCTTTATGTTTGAATGATTTTAATATTAATTCTGCTAAAATTTTAAGGAAAATTAGACGAGAATTAATTGAATTAAAGCCCTTAACTTCAGCCATAGAATTTATCATTCCTAAGAAAAGAGGAGGAGAGAGGAAGATATATATTTATACGGTTCAAGACAGAATTAAAGCTCAGGCTATATTTAGAATTTTAGAACCATTTTTCGGAGAACAATATAGTTCTTTTTTATTTTCTTATCGTTCTTCTCATCCTAGTTATTATGCTGCTAAAAGTGTAGTTAAAAGATATAAAAAACATTTTGGTCAAGACAATATTTTTTGTGCTGACATTTCTGATTATACAGAAAGTATAGAGAAAGGTATCCTGATTCAAAAATTAAAAGATCTAGGGCTGGAAAAAGGGGTTTTAGAACTTTTAAATTTATTTATTAATAATTCTATTGTTTCGGATGGGAAAATTAAGTATTGGAATAAAGGGGTTGTCCAGGGGGTTCCAGTAATTACTTTTTTTGCCAATATTTATTTAAATGATTTGGATAAGTATGTTGGCAAAAAAGTTTCTTTTTATAGAAGAGTAGGTGACGATTTTATAGTTTTTGATAAAGATGTTCAGAAAGTAAAAGAAATCAGAGAATTTATTTTAAAAGAAGTAAAGGAATTGGGTTTAAATATTAGCAAACATAAAACTAAATTGATTAAGAGTAATGAAGATTTTACATTTCTAGGATATGATTTTCATAATAATAAAATTAGTATTAACAAATTTTCTATTGATAAAACTATTGGACTTTGGAAAAGAAAATTAAAGTATTATAATGTAGGAGATAAAAAGAAAGTTTCTCGTTTAAAAAAGATTTTATATCAAGATCAGAATTGTATTCATAATCAATTTATTGAGTTTATATCTTCCTATCGGCAGGTAAATGATAAAAAACAGATTAAAGCTTTGTCAGAAAAATTTTTCAGATTATTAACAAAATATTTCTTCAAAACTTATTCTTCTCGTAATCAGCGTTTAACCAAGGATATTTTGAAAGGTATTAGAATTCCATCACTTTATCAATATTTTTTAGATTTTCATAATGGTAAAAAAAGTATTACAAAATTATCTTTATCAAAAAAGAAATTTAATTAAACAAAATGTTCGTCCTTTAAAGTTAGAAGAAGAACAAAAGAATCAGATTAAATTTTTTTGGAGAAAAAATAAAAAAATATTTTGGAAAGTAGTTGTTCTTTCTATTTTTACTATTTTTTTGCAACTTTTAATGCCATTTTTTACTAATTTTTATATTAAAAGATATTCTTTTTTCTTAGAAATTGATAAATTAACTTATTCTCTTTTAGTTCTACTTTTTATTTTAATTGTATATTTAGTTATCTCTTTTTTTAGTATTAAGTATGAAAATACCCTAGTTATTTATTTTCTAAATTATTTACGACACAAATGGTTTTCTTTTTATTTAAATAAGAAAATTTTTTCTTTAAAATCCGAAGACAAGAGTAGAATGATTGCTAAAATATCTTATCATTTTTCTCTTCTACAAATGGGGATTTCTAATTCACTTTTTTCAGCTATCCCTTGGGTTCTTTTAAGTTTAGGATTGTTGTTATCTTCTTTTTTAATTAGTTCGACTCTATTACTCATTGTTATTATTAGTATATTGGTTAATTTATTGATTTTATTTCTAGCTTATATAGTAGCTAAATATTATATTAGTCAGCATCAAACTTTATACTCTAAAATATTAGTTTTTCTTGGTGATAGTTTAAATGAATTTGATTTAATTAAACTTAATAAAAGAGAAAAAAAATACTTAAATCAACTTGATGAATTAGTAGAGATTGATTCTTATTTTCGTATTCGAAGAAATTTATTAATGAAATATGGTAATAAAATAATTTTTAGCCTAGTTATTTTTATAGGAGCTTTAGTTTATTTGATTGAGATCTATCATCCTTTTTTAAAAATTGAAGATTCTGCTCAATACCTAGTTTATGCTATATTTTTTAGTTTAATAATTAAACTTAGTTATCTGAGTTTAAAGATTGGACTATTTAGTTTTCCTCTGAAGCTTGGCGCTGTTCTTTGTATTCCTCAAGAAAAATCTTTTTTAAAAAGCGATCTGAAGAAAAAATTGAAAATTGAAAATATTAAATTTAAATCTAAAAGATATAAATTAAAAAATAGTAAGTGTCTTAGAAATTTAGATTATAATTTTAAAAGCGGAGAGAGAATTTTATTTTTTGGTCCGGAGGAAAGTGCTAAGAGTTCTCTAGGAATGATTTTTTCTGGTAATGCTAGTTTCATAGATGGAAGGTCCTGGGTTTTAAAAATTAATCAAGAGAGGTTTTTATATCATCAGTGGCAAAAAATATTTAAAGTTGATACTTATTTAATACACCCTAATTTTCAAACAGAAGACAGCGTTTTAAGTGTTTTAATGGGGGAAGATTTTTTATTAGCTTCTAATGAAGATATTGAAAGAGTTTTTTCTTTATTATTTAAGTATCCAGTGTTGAGCTTTATTAATCAGCATAATAAATCTATAGTCCAAGATATAAATAAAATTAAATTTTCTTTTGTGGATAAGGCTTTACTCCAAATGGCTCATGCTTTATTAAACCCACCTTCAATCTTAGTTATTGATAATTTATATTTAGATATTGATTCAGACAGAATTAAAAAAATGATTTTGATTTTAGATGAAAGTTTAAAAGATACTATTATAATACTTTCTTCTACAAAAGATAATGATATTTTAAAATATGCTCAAAAATATAATTTGGGAAATTAAAAGAAAAAGAAAATATAAAAAAACAATTGTTTCATTTTTTTTGGTATTTATTTTTTTATGTCTTATTTTATTATTTTTTTCTTCAAAATTTAATTTTAATTATTCAGAAGATGTATCTTATTTGCCTAAACAAGAAATCAGTGTAGCTGATGATTTTCAAGGTAAACTTTATTTTAATGATGAAATTAATGGTTCCAAATTTAAAAATTTGATTTTAAATTCTATAGAGGTTGCTCAAAAGACTATTGATATTTCAGTTTATTCTATAAATATGAATGAAGTAGTCGGCGCTTTATCTTCAGCTCAAAAAAGAGGAGTCGAAGTTAATATCATTTTAGATAAAAGTAAGAAAAAACAACATGATATTGTTTTTGACAAGGATTTGAATCTTAATATTTTAGAAATGGGTTCAGGCTCTGGTAGAGAAAAAACCTATATGCATCATAAATTTGCTCTTTTTGATAAAGATACAGAAAATGCCAAATTATTATTTGGATCTTTTAACTATACTTATTTACAAGAGAAATTTGATCCTAGTTTTATTTTAGAAACTAGTAATAAAGATATTATTAATTCTTTTAGAGAAGAGGATGATTTAATGTTATCAGGAGTTAGGGGTTATCAAAAAATTCGAGAGGACATTTATAAACCTTTTGCTAGAAAAATTAATTATAATAATGGTTTTGTGGAAGTTTGGTTTTCACCAGGATTTAAAAAGAATTCTATTAAACAAAGAATGTTGGATTTAATAGAGTCTTCTCATAAAAATATTGATATCTTAATTTGGAGATTAACTGATGATGATATCGTAAAAAAACTTATTGAAAAAGCTCAAAAAAAAGTTCAGGTTAGAATTATCACTGATGATTATTATATTTGGTCAAATAATTCGGCATTAAGAAAACTAGCCAGAGATTTAAGAAATAATTTAATAAAAGATAACATTGAGATTGTTAGTGATTTATATAGAACTTTGAATTTTCATAATATAAAGTATTCTGAAAAGTATTTTAATCCTTATCTGCATCAACATGCTTTGATAGTTGATGATGATATTGTTTTGGCAGGTACTAATAATTGGAGCTATAATGGATTTTTTAGAAATGATGAGAGTATTTTAATTTCAGATGTAGATTTTTGGGTAAATGATTTTAGGTCTTCTTTTGATCATCAGTATCAAGAATTAAAAAATCAAGATATAAGTTTAGAAATAAATGAAAATAAAGTTAGTATTCTGGGTAAGAATGATAATTTTATTGGAGCTAAGTTATTAATTTATAATGAATTTAGTGAGATCGAAAAAGTCCCAGAGAAATGTTTTGAAATTGTTATAGATAAAGAAAGTTTTTCTTTTGATTTAAATCCAAAGTGCAATCAAGAGTATTCTTTATTATTTATTCTAGATGAAGATCAAAATGTTTTAGCTAGTACTTATCTAAATTTTTAAAATAAAAAATGGCAAATAAATAGAAAAATAAAATTTGTAAATTTAAATCACTATGTTATAATTTAGTCGGTTTACCCCTCACCTTTTTAAGGATTTGGGATAATATATTGAATATTGAGAGTAATACTGGTAAGTAATTGTGTGTTTCATTTGGTTGAAAAGGTGAGGGGTTTATTTATAATTTTAATTTTAAAATTTTAAGTTTATGACTTCTGTAATGAATAATAAAGCAGTGATAGTAGATGGAAAGAAAATTGCTAATCAAATATTTAACAGACTTCAGGGAGAAGTTAGCGTTTTGAAGCAGCAAGGTATTAACCCCAAATTAGGGGTTTTTTTAATTGGTAATGATAAACCTTCTCATACTTATGTTAATAAGAAAAAAGAGGCTTGTGAAGAAATTGGGGTAGAGTTTTTACTAAAAGAGTATAAAGAAAATATTACTGGAGAAGAATTAATGGATGCTATTGAAAATGCACAGAAAAATGAAAATTTAACTGGTTTAATTGTTCAATTACCTTTGCCAAAACATATCCATGCTGGCCGAGTTATTAAACATATTAAGCCAGAAATAGATGTTGATTGTTTAACTAATACTAATCTTGGTAAATTAGTAATTGGTGATTATTGTATTGAACCGCCAACTCCTGGAGCAATTTTAGAGATTTTAAAATATTATGATATTGAATTAAAAGGGAAAAATGTAGTTTTAATGGGAACAGGAACTTTAATTGGTCGACCTCTAGCTAATTTATTATTTCATCAGAAAGCTACAGTAATCACTTGTAATAGTTTTACTAAAAACCAGGCAGAGTTTACCAAAAAAGCGGATATTATAATTTCTGGAGTAGGTAAACATAATTTAATCACTGGAGACATGATTAAAAAGGGTGCAGTAGTAATTGATGCTGGAGTTTGTTTTGAGAATGGTAAAATGTACGGGGATATTAATTTTGAAGAAGTTTTGAAAAAGGCTAGTTTAGTAACTCCAACTCCTGGTGGAGTAGGACCATTAACAGTGGCTAAATTAATAGAAAATACAGTCAAGTCTGCTAGGAGATAATAATTTAAAATAGTTTTAAATAGGTATAAAAAAGTCTCTATTAGGAGGCTTTTTAGTTTAATTTACTCCTCTTTTGTGTTAGGATACAAACATGACTAAGAATAATGTTCAAATAGCCATTTTAGATTTTGGCTCACAATATACTCATTTGATGTCTCAGCGAATTAAACAGCTGGGAGTTTTGGCGCAGATATATAGTCCAGAAGTAGATCTGAGAGAATTAAAAGATGTGAGGGGAATTATTTTGTCAGGAGGACCACAGAGTGTACATGATGATAAGGCCCTTAAATATAATAAAGATATTTTTAAATTTAAAGTGCCGATTTTAGGTTTGTGTTATGGACATCAACTAATTGCTTATCATTTTAATGGTCAGGTTAAATCTGGAGAAGTTGAAGAATATAGTTTAGCTACTTTACAAAAAGCTGGAGAGAATATTTTATTAGATAAGTTTAAAAATTCTGAACAAGTATGGATGAGTCATGGTGATAGCGTAATTAAAATACCTTTTGGATTTAAAGTTATCGCCCGGACTAGAGATTGTGTAGTAGCGGGTATGGCCCATGATAAATTAAAATTATATGGTCTTCAATTCCATCCTGAAGTACATCATACTAAAAATGGTTTAAAAATCCTAAAAAACTTTCTTTTTAAGATTTGTCAATGTGAGAAAGGTTAGTCTATAGGAAAATATCTGCAGTAATTAATTTAAAATATAAAAAAGAAGAAAATAAAAAAGTGGTCCATTTCTGGTCCACTTTATATAATTTTAAACAATTTTATTTATTCTTCAAATACTTAGAATTATAAGAAAGAGCGAAAATACCAAGAATTGCTAGATAAGTAGTAGTGAATTCTCCCCGGATAGAATATTCATTTGGATAAAGAGTGCTAAGAATTATAAAAACTAATATTAATAGAGTATAGATAACTACAAATATTTCACCTCTGTATTTAGAAAAGAATTTTTTAGACTTCCATCTATGGAATTCTTTAATACTAGTAAAAATACCAAGAATAGAAATGTAGAGGATAGCAATAGTTTGTAGTGACCCAGAACAATCGATTATTTTGAAAAAGTCTAAAGCAAAGAACATAGCAGCTAAAATAGCCCAAGTATAGGTTAAAAATCTCCAGAACAATAAACGATAATTATTTTTAGTTTTATTTTTCATAATGTTTACTTTATCTCCCTATTTTTATTATAACATGAAATTAACCACCCCCAACCCCCTTCCTCTTTGAAAAGCCTGCCTGCCGGCAGGCAGGGAGGGGAGCTTGAATTCATTGACATAAGGTAGTATCTATGCTAGACTAAGGGAAGAAATATGAAACTTTTAGATATATTACAAATAGTCATAGCAGTATTATTAATTATTGCTGTATCTTTTCAAAGTCGCGGAGGCGGTCTTTCTTCTGTTTTTGGCGGAGGTGGATCATCCTTTCAAACCAAAAGAGGAGCTGAAAAGACAATATTCACGGTTACTATCGTTTTATCGATATTATTCTTTGTTATTAGTTTAGCTCATATATTTATATAATCTCTTTAATATAATATACAGAAATGATTGATTTAGCAGGTTTGCTTAAGAAGTTTTTAACGAAAACTAAAAAAGCGTTCTCTCCAAATACTAAGATGGGTAATTTTTTGAGTAAATCAATTAGATTTACAAAATTTATTATTATTCCTAAATTAAAAGCATTATTGCCTTTTAAGTATAATGAAGAGCAAAAATTATTATTTTCTTTATCTAAAAATAAAGTTCCTAATATTAGACAGATTAAACAGCTTAAATATTTTTTAGATTATAAAGAGAAAAAAATAATTTTTATTTCTTTATTTTTTCTAGTATTAGCACTTTTTGTATTGGGTGGCCGTTTTTTATGGAATAACCTAGTAGAAATACCTAAATATGGAGGAGAGTATACAGAAGGATTAGTTGGTTCAATCCAATATATTAATCCAATTCTTTGTCAGGGTAATGATACTGATCGAGATATTAGTCGTTTAGTTTTTTCAGGGTTATTTAAGATTAATACTAATGGGGAATTAGAAAATGATTTAATAAAAAAATATCAGATTAGTGAAGATCAAAAAATATATATATTCACTTTAAAAGATAATATTTTTTGGCACGATGGAGTTAAATTAGTTGCTGATGATATTGGATTTACTCTGGCTGCTATTCAAAATTCCGAATTTAAAAGTCCTTTATATAAAACTTTACAAGGAGTTGTTTTTGAAAAAATTACTGAAGAATCTTTTAAACTTAGTTTAGCTGAACCATTTAGTCCTTTTATTTCTACTTTAACTTTTGGTATTTTACCAATGCATCTATGGGAGAACATTAGTCCAGAAAATGCTACTTTAACAGAGTTAAATAAAAAACCAATTGGTACTGGACCATTTATGTATAAGTCATTTAAAAAAGATTCTGGTGGTAGTATTAAACAATATACTTTAGTTAATTTTAAAGATTATTATGGTAAACGAGCTTATTTGAAAACAATAAATTTGAAATTATTTGGTAGTTCAGAAATGGCTTTGGATGCTTTAAAAAATAACCAAGTTCAAGGAGTAAGTTTTTTACCCCAGGATAATTATAAAGAAATAGTGAATTCAGGAAATTATAATGTTTATAATTTTAACATGCCTCAGTATTCAGCTTTATTTTTTAATCCTAAAAAACAAGAGCTATTGAAAGATAGAGATATTAGAATGGCTTTATCTTTAGCAATTAATAAAAAGGAATTAGCTGCAGAATTAGGTTCTGGACTTAAAGAGGCCTATGGTCCATTAGATTTTATTATAGATCCTAAACAAGATAAGTATGATTTAGGGGCAGCTGCAGAATTATTAAAAGAAGCTGGTTGGGAAATGAAAGATAATTTTTTAGAAAAAGATGAAAAGAAATTAGAATTAACAATCACTAGTGTAGACAATAATGAGTATATTAGAATTTTACAATATATAAAGAAACAATGGTCAAAATTAGGAATAACAACTAATTTGGAGATTATTCCCGGAAACAAGATTACTAGTCAGATTATTACTCCTAGAGACTATGAAATTTTATTAATTGCTCAAATTTTATCATATGATCCAGATCCATATCCATTCTGGCATTCTTCTCAAACAACGGTCGGATTAAATCTTAGCAACTTTGCTAATCAAAATATTGACGACATTCTAGAAGAAGCTCGAAAGATAACTTCTTTTGAAGAAAGATTAGAGAAATATGATAATTTTCAAGAAATTCTTAAAAAAGAATATGTAGCCATATTTTTATTTAGACCAACCTATCATTATCCAGTGGATAATCATGTTAGAGGTGTAGATACAAAGGTTATTTATCTTCCATCAGATAGATTTTCTAATATAGAGAATTGGTATCTGAAAACTAAAAAAACATTTAAAAAATAATATAAATTTAAAATAGAGAACAATGAAGACACAAAACTTTGTGTCTATGTTGGATTTTTATTTTTAAACTAATAAACAATTATGATTAAAAAAACACAATTAAAGAGGGGTCCTGTTAAACATAGACCTGCTCATAAGAGAAAACAAACAGATTTTACCAAGATCAAAACTTTTGATCACGGTAAACTTAAAATTGTTGTTCTAGGCGGAAACGAAGAAGTTGGTCGGAATATGACAATTTTAGAATATGAAAATGATATTATTATCATTGACATGGGAATTCAATTTCCCGAAGAAGACATGCCGGGAATAGATTTTATTATTCCAAATATTGAATATTTAAAGGGCAAAAAGAAAAATATAAGAGGAGTTGTAATTACTCATGGACATTTAGATCATATTGGCGCTATCTCATATTTAGCACCAGATTTAGGTAATCCAGTAATTTATAGTGCTCCTTTAACACTAGGACTAATTAAGAAAAGACATGAGGAATTTAAAGAACTTCCAGCTCTAAATCTTCAAGCAGTAACTACTGATGACATAGTAACTTTAGGAATTTTTAAGGTTTCATTTTTTGCAGTTAGTCATAATATTCCAGCTTCAATGGGAATTATTGTGGACACTCCTCTGGGAAAAGTAGTTCATAGTGGTGATTTTAAACTTGATTTTGATGGAGCAGTACGAGATATGCCGGAAGTTTCTAAAATTGCTATGTTAGGACAAGAAAATGTTTTAGCTTTAATGTCTGACTCAACTAATGCTCCTCAATCAGGACATCAGATTAGCGAGTCTGAAATTAAAACTAATTTATTTGATATTATTAGAAATGCTCCAGGCCGGGTTATTATTGGAACATTCGCCTCTTTATTAAATAGATTGCAACAGGTTTTTGAATCTGCTGAAAAATTGAATAAGAAAATTCTTATTGATGGTTATAGTATGAAAACTAATGTCGAAATTGCTCATCAGTTAGGTTATTTATCTTTTAAAAAAGATACTTTTATTAATGAAAAACAATTAAAAGAGTATCCACCTAATAGGGTAGTCATTTGTTGTACTGGTGCTCAGGGAGAAGACAAAGCTGTTTTAATGCGAATTGTAAACAGAGAACATCGTTTCTTGGAAATCAATAAAAATGACACAGTAGTCTTTTCATCTTCGGTTATTCCAGGAAATGAGAGATCAGTTCAAAGATTAAAGGATTCTTTGTATCGTCAGGGTGCAGAAGTTATTCATTATCAGATGATGGATGTTCATGCTGGTGGTCATGCTAAAAAAGAGGATTTAAAATTAATGATTAATTTAGTTAATCCAAAATATTTTATTCCAATTGAAGGAAATCATTCTTTTTTGCATATTCATGCTAAATGGGCTGCTGAAGCCGGAGTAAATCCAAAAAATATTTTTATTGCCGACAATGGACAGGTTGTCGAATTTACTAAACTTGGCGGAAAATTAACTAATAATAGAATTCCAGCCGATTATGTTTTTGTAGATGGTTTAGGAGTAGGAGATGTTTCTCATATTGTTTTGAGGGATAGAAAACAAATGTCAGACGACGGTATGATTGTAGCTATTGCAACCATTAGTGCTAAGACTGGACAGTTAATTCACTCACCAGATATTATTTCGCGAGGTTTTGTTTATATGAAAGAAAACAAAGAGCTAATTGAGAAAACTAGAAAAAGAATTAAACAAATCATGCAAGCTAATAATGATAAATCTATGGCTAATGATATGTTTATTAAGAATAAGATTAGAAATCAAATCGGTAATTTACTTTATCAAGAAACCGAGCGAAGACCAATGGTTTTACCAGTGATTATTGAGGTGTAATGAGCTTGTTAGCTTTTTAGCTTCTAGGTATAATGAAATTATAAAATATAAATATAAATATAAAATATATTCATCCTGTTAAATTTATTTTTAATAGGATGGAATAATAAAATCTAAAAATTATAAATAACCATTTAACAGGATGGATAAAAAAATATTATTTTCCGGAATTCAGCCGACTGGTGATTTGCACATTGGTAATTATCTAGGTGCTTTAAAAAATTGGGTTGATTTACAAGATCAATATGATTGTTTTTATTCAATTGTAGATTTACATGCTATTACTATTGATTATAATCAAGAGAGTTATCAAGAACAAATTTTAAATACAGCGATTGATTTATTGGCTATTGGTATTGATCCAAAAAAATCAATTTTGTTTGTGCAATCTAAGGTTGCTCAGCATACTGAACTTACTTGGTTGTTTAATACTTTAGTTCCAATGGCAGAATTGCAACGGATGACTCAGTTTAAAGATAAGTCTCGTCAAAATTTTAATAATATTAATATGGGACTTTTTGATTATCCAGTTTTAATGTCAGCTGATGTTTTGCTTTATAAAGCAGAAATAGTTCCGGTTGGGGAAGATCAATTACAGCACTTGGAATTAGCTAATACTATTTTAAGAAAATTTAATAATAAATTTGGTGAGTATTTTCAGAAAATTGATCCAATCATGAGTAAGAGTGCTCGAGTAATGTCTCTACAAGAACCAAATAATAAAATGTCAAAATCTTTGGGAGCTAGTAATTATATTTGTTTGAGAGATGATGAAGATACTATTAGAAAGAAGATAATGAGTGCTAAAACTGATGCTGGTCCTGTAGAGGGAGGACATATGTCTCCAGGAGTTGATAATTTATTTACTTTATTAGAAAGTTTTGCAGATGAAAAAGTAATTAAAAAATTTAATTTAGATTATCATAATGGTGATTTAAAATATTCTGAGCTTAAAGTAGAATTAGCAGATGCCATTATTAATACTTTAAAACCTATTCAGGCTAATATAGCCAAATTAAAAAAGGATAAAGAAAAGGTTAAAAAGATTTTAGCAGAGGGCGCTCAAAAAGCTCAGAAAATTGCTAAAGCTAATATGATAGAAATTAAAGAAAAAATGGGATTAATTTAATTTACATTTTTAAAATAAAAAAAGCTTCGATTTTTATCGAAGCTTTTTATTAAACATTAAGTAGTAGGTCTTTCTTCTAAAGATTTTTTCCAATTACCTGGGTAGGGTTCTAAAAAATATAATGGTATTGGATCAGGCAAGTCCGGTATAGAAGGATTACTCCATTGTTCCCCTTCTATTCCAGGTTCTACTGCAAATCCCCAGACTTTATTTATATCTGTGGCAACCCAATTTACTTCGATTGGTATTTTTGACCATTCATATATCTGTGGCATAATAAGCCTCCTTATTTTTTTCGATTATATTAACTTACAATAAATTTTATTTTTTGTCAATTAGTCTGGGGAGTGCTATTATTAAATTAAGGAAATTTGAATTTAAAATAACTTAATTAAAGGAGGCATTGTGTCTAATCATGTTACTTACCAAGGTCAAGATTATGTTATGACCAAGCCACCAGTTAGTAGTGGATTAATGGGGGCCTTAAAAGTATCTTGCCCTAATAAACAAATTGAAATAATGGCCAATGGTCAAACGAAAAATGTTTCTTTGAGCGGACTCCGTTTAGACGGAGAATAATATATTTATATGTCTGTACCATCTTCTTGGTACAGACTTTATTTATTTACTCTAGACAAGGAGATTAAGATAATTTATAATGATTTAACGATTCGATAATTAATGCTAAACTTTAAATATGAAGGATACTAATATTTTCAATAAATTTTCTAAACATTTAAAAACAATCCTAGTTAAAGCTCAGGATTTAGCTTCAGGTTTGCATAAAAAAGAAATAGATTTCTGGGAGATTTTTTATGCTCTAACTTTAGAAAAAGGTTCAGTAGCCTTTTCTTTACTTGGTAACAAGGGTTGTAAAGCTATTGATTTTAAAAGAGAAGCAATTAAAGTTGCTAACTTGGAAAAAAAGAATAGTAATCCTTCGACAGGCTCAGGACCTTCGGAAAATAAAGTTGATATCCCAATTTTTTCAGATCAGTCCCAGAAGATTATTGAAAAAGCAGTTAAAATTGCCTATCAAAGCAAGCATGTTTATATTGGTAGTGAGCATCTTTTATCAGCAATTTTAAATTCCAATATTAAAGACTTAGATAAATTTTTTAAAGAAAAGAAAATTAATAAGAACGAAATAATAAAAGATTTAAAAAATATATTATTAAATACCAGTAAGTTAACAGATTTAATTGATGATAATTTATCTAATGTTAATGTTCTAGAGAAAATGATTATGGGCGGTGGAGTCTCAGAAGCAGGGGTTGTTCCGCAATTTACTATAGAGCTTACTTCAGCTGAAATACAACATAAAATTGATCCAGTAATTGGTCGAAATAAAGAAATTGATCGTTTGATTCAAATATTAAGTAGAAGAACAAAAAATAATCCTGTACTTTTAGGAGAACCAGGAGTTGGTAAAACAGCAATCATTGAAGGTTTAGCTAAAAGAATTTTTGAAGGAAAAGTACCTGACGTTTTGTTAGAAAAGAAAATAATTTCTTTAGATTTAGGAGCAGTTATTGCTGGGACTATTTATCGAGGAGAATTTGAAAAAAGATTGAAAAAAATTATTGATGATGCTAAACATGATGATAATATTATCCTCTTTATTGATGAAATTCATACTTTAGTTGGTACTGGAGCAACTAGTGGTCAATTGGATGCTGCTAATTTATTAAAACCAGAGTTAGCTAAAGGGGATTTAAAAGTTATTGGAGCTACCACAGTAGAAGAGTATCGAAAATATATTGAATCTGACGCTGCTTTTGAAAGAAGATTTCAGTCAATTATAGTAGATGAGTCAACTGCCCAGGAAACTAAAGCTATTATTAAGGGTTTAAGAAATAATTATGAAAAATATCACTTAGTTAAAATTACCGATGAAGCAATTAAAGCAGCAATTGAATTAAGTCAAAGATATTTACCAGAGAAATTTTTACCAGATAAGGCTATTGATTTAATTGATGAAGCAGCTTCTAAATTTAAAGTTAAAAATTTAAAGAATAGTAGTCTGAAAAAAGTTATTCAATTAAAGAATGATTTGCAAAAAATGTCTCAAGCTAAAGATAAAGCTATTGAAAATGATAACTATGAACGAGCTGTATTTTTCAGAGAAAATGAAGATAGAATTATTAAAGAATTAGAAGTTTTAAGTAAAGATAAATTAAAATCTAAAAAGTTTTTAGGAAAAATTACAGCTAGTGATATCGCGGAAATTATTTCTAAGATAACTGGAGTACCGTTAGAAGAGTTGTTAGAATCTGAAAAAAAGAAGTTTATAAATTTAGAAAAATTTTTAACTAAAAAAATTATAGGTCAGGATGAAGTGATTAAAAATATTTCGGAATACATCAGAAGAGCAAAGGCTGGTCTAGCTAACCCTAATAAACCATTAGCTTCTTTTATATTTTTAGGGCCTTCCGGAGTCGGTAAAACTGAAACTGCTAAAGTTTTAGCTCGGGAAGTTTATAATAGTGAGAAAGCTTTGATTAGAATTGATATGTCTGAATTTTCTGACAAAATTGATACTTCTAAATTAATTGGAGCGCCTGCTGGTTATGTGGGTTATAAAGATTCTAATAAATTTACTGACCAAGTTCGAATGAAGCCTTATTCGGTTGTACTGTTTGATGAGATTGAGAAAGCTCATCCAGATATTTTTAATTTATTATTACCAGTTTTGGAAGATGGTTATATTACTGATGCTACCGGTAGAGTAATTAATTTTAAGAATACAATTATTATTATGACTTCTAATATTGGAAATGAGCAGTTTAATAAGCGTGCTTCGATTGGTTTTGATGTGGAGAGTAAAATTAAAAAAGAGATAATTGAAGAAGAATATGAAAGCTTGGAAAGTAAAATTGTTGATTCTTTAGCTGATTATTTTAAACCAGAGTTTTTAAATCGTTTAGATAAAATTTTTGCTTTTAAGCCTATTAATGTTAAAAATATGTCTAAAATAGCAAAATTAGAAATAAAAGAATTAGAAAAAAGGTTGAAGGATAAAAAAATTTCTATTGAATTAGACGATAAAATTTATAAATATATTGCTGTGAATTCTTTCAATCCTCAATCTGGAGCTCGTCCATTAA
>Ga0307990_1000986_pt1 | contig 24340 bp, 22 predicted proteins | sample EllFjometagen129_FD_203168 | JGI IMG/M metagenome (GOLD analysis project Ga0307990, IMG submission 203168) | Marine microbial communities from Ellis Fjord, Antarctic Ocean - #129 | ecosystem: Environmental > Aquatic > Marine > Unclassified | place: Southern Ocean | collected 2014-10-08
CGGAATCTTTCACCAACCGAAACATCTTACTGCTTATGAGTAACTCGTGCTATATGAGTTGGTCGTACGCTTACCTTGCTACCGTCGATTTGTATTTGTACTGCGCAGGTAAGATCAAGCAAATTATCAAGAGTGTCGGTTATTGTCTCCACCTACAACTCTTCATTGATGTGCGTGTGCCAGAATTGAGAATTACGAAAGAAAAGGGAGTAACCCACATAACCGGCTGGCAAAGAAGCGCAGCGAAATTGCGGTCAGGGTGGCGCGTTTTGTTATGTGCAATTTTATTGTCCTTTGGCAGTCACTGTTCTTTCTATGGAGTTAAGGATTCTCAAAACTAGACCTGATTCAAATGCAGATACCAAAGCACCTTCAGAAAACCTATCATTCCTGACGATTGCTGTGACCAATTGGCATTTTGTGGGAAGATCAATGGAATCTAAATCAAAATTATCGTCACTTGCTATCTTTCGGCCTTCGTTCCACTTAACCCACTCAAAACTTATAATAATAGGAATGGCATAAACAACCTCTAAGAATTGAGTGACGATTGGCAATGGCACACAACATGGTAATTGGATAACTCCCTCTTCATCAGCAGTTCCACCTGACCATTCACCAAATGTTAACGTGCTTTTAATCTTGGGAATCAATGCTAGCAAAGGCTTCCAATCTTGGAGCGTAAGAGCTTCAATTTTGTCTTTACAGTCCTTTTCATCTATTACCATGTTGCTTATCATCCCTTTGCACATAACGGCAGGGGTCAGGCGCGAGCTATTGCGAGTCGCCTGCACCCCCGGTTGGGAGTCCCCTAGTATTCTGGCGAACTGAAAAAAGATATACGTTACTGAAAGATAGGCTAAAAAAAAGCCCCTAAGTAACGAGTGCTATCGTACTTTTGATTCTAAAAAAGAAATGAATCGTTACGGACCGCCCGCCTTCACCTACGAGTCAAGCATACGACCATCTGGAAGAATTTGAGGATTACGGGCAGGAAAGTACACATCATTCATTATCCATACGCTATTCGTGATAGTCGATTACCACGACCCAATGCCGCCCTACCTCACTTTTTGAATCAGTCGGCCACTCATCCTCACATAAGTCAGTGAATATCACATTTGGCTTTTGGAAGGGAAGACCGAAAGAGACTTCTTCATTGAAACCATGCCTCAATTCCGCGAAAAGAACTTCGTCAATGTTCTGAGCACCATCGGGGTAACTATGGAAGCGGACATTATGTCGATAAACGGGATTTATCCCGTCATAATCGGGAAAGCAATGTTTGAAGATCTTATAAGCCTCTTTTGCTTTTAATCCCACATGGGCTTGAGTCAAGTACTGCTTATATTTTCTCGGGTGGTGGTGTTTCAATCGCAACATATTCAACATTCCGGAGTACCTTCCACCCACCAAAAAGTAATCACATAACCCACAGAACCGCCCATTATTGACAAAATTTTCTTTGTATAGATAGCAGCAGGCGCGTTTTCTGGCCTTCAAACTTGTTTTGGCCTTGTCGGTCGGAAGACATACATAGAGAAGGAAGTACACTGGTTACCTCGGCTTACCTCGGTACTTTCCCTTGTTTAAATTAGCACTTTTTCACCATCTTCAACCATTTTTACTTTTCCGAAAAAGTCCCGAAACAATTCTGGATGATATGTGTGGATCGGAATAATTGTTTCCGGCTTCACACCTTTCACAAATCGTTTCAAATCCGCTAAACGGGCATGGCCGCTTGAATGGATGTAATGATAGTCCACCCCCTGAGCATCGAAATAGCTTTTCATTCTTTTCAAAGGACCGCTGTGCTCCAGATATCCAGTCCACATGGAATACACCCATGCGGATTTTTGAATATCCAAGTGTTTTTTGATCGGAGCGAAAAAGCTTTGACGACAAAGAACGACAAATTCATGTGGTTTATCGTTGATTGTTGGCCATCGAATTCCGTTCTTGAGATATTTTTCCACGATATCCCGCCTTCCGGCATTTTCCAAACGATCTACAAGTGCTTTAGAGTAGGCCACCCGTATTCTGGGCCAGTAAGTTTTAGGCAAACGTGGATAGTCCGTAAGACTGTCCAAAACTTCGGCGGTATAAAGATCGATTATTAATTTACGTCCGGATCGTTTAGCCGCCCTGAATATGGTAACCAGACGATCAATGTTCTGACTGGCAGCGGTTACAAAGACAATTCCTTCACATTTTTGCATCACATCAGTGAAAGCTTCCTCGAGTTCCGTTTCAGTTGAAAACTTTTCATCGGAACGCGGCCCCACCATCGTTCCTTCCATCATTAATACATCAATAGCAGGAGGGTTTTGGATAAATTCTTCAAACAGCCATTTTTTACGGCCATGTCCTCTGAAATCTCCAGTATAAAAGAGAGTCTTGCCATCGGCCTCTATCAGAAACGCATATGCATCCATGGCGGAATGATCTACTAAATAAGGTGTGATTGTAAACGTGCCAAGTTTAATTTCTTTGTTTGATTGAAAATGCGTAACTTGAAGGGGCGGATTTTTTGCAAGATTAAGGAGCGATGACAATTCCATCAGCTTTTGGGTCGTTTTCCCACAGTATATCGGGATATCCGATGGTAGAAATGACGCCAGACCATAGTGATCCAGATGAGCGTGGGACAAAAAGACCGCATCCGGTTTGGTTTTACCGGACAATAAATCATTGAAAAGTGGCTGAGGCAGACAATCCTTTTTGCTGTCTCCTTCCCTGAATGACAACGGCAATCCCGCATCGATGATAATGCTGGAGTTTCCGCTTATTACTTGGATGCAGGAACCGCCTACCTCATGAGTACCGCGATGTATGATAGTTTTCAAAATATTATATTCCCTTGAAGATGTGTCCCACATTTATATTACTGTGGTTTCCGACTGTAATTAAATTATTTGTGTTTTGTTCCCAACCCATGCCCTTTTCAATATTTTCTCTTATTTGGGGCAATAAATACTTCAGTTGCACTCCGTCAAAGTCCGTTATGATAAGCCTCACTGTCGGAAAAATACCATTATTGGAAAAATTGGGAAGTTTCTTTTTGAAAAAAGCGCCTTTCAACTGCGAATAGGTTTCACACTGTTCAGTATAGGCATCTATAATTCTCCGCTTGTGAGATTTGATAATGTCTTCATATTTTTTAAGCTGGTTTACCACAGGTGGTGTTTTCAGGGAGCGGATTTCACTGTTGCTGAGCAGCTTAACTTCCACAAAAACCATTTTACCATCGTCAGATACAGCTTGAAGATCAACAAACTGCGCTTTATTCTGATTATTAGTTTTGCTTTTTTCAAGAACGAGCCCAACCTCCTTCTCAACGATTTCTTTGATATTCCGGCTCATGGTCTGGCATTGTTGTCTTTCAGCGCCGCTGAAAAGTTTTATCCGGCGCTTAATTTGGGCATAATGTCGCACAAAGTCCGCCAATCCTTCAATACGCTTCGGCGGTGCCGTTTGACTTTCAGATATCGTCACGTATGGGTCAGCTTCTGATCTCAAACTCAGGTACTCTTCATGAGTTTTGCAAACGATCTTACCGGTGCTATCAATAGTTATCATTAACAGCAGCCCACCATGCACCAGGACGCGAAGATGATTGTCTCGTACCAGGATGAAGACCTGATCATCATCAACAATGGTCTGCCACCATGAACCTTTTCCCTCGTAAAGATCATTCAAACAGTCAATCAGTTGCGGCTCAAGTTTTTTTCGGTATGCCTTAAATTGATAAGCCATCATTACCCCCCCTTTTTTTAACTGAAATTTAATAAGATACTCTACTATGATTAATATTGTTCATGCGATTAAATTAATCTCTATTCAGCGAGAAACAATACATTAACCAAAATTTATTTTTCCGATCTGCTCGGGAGTTCCGGGGACACCTTATTTAATTATTTACAAACCCCATCGAATCTGATTGCTTTTTGATATGGCACGAATGGCAAGGGCAGTAGCGCCTGGAATTCCGCATCATGTAACGCAGAGAAGAAACAGGCGGCAGCAGACATTTTTCAACGATTAAGATTACCAATCCTATCTGGAGTTAATGTCGCAATGGTGTGTGAAGTTCCAAGTGGAGACTTGGGCATATTGTCTTATGCCAAACCACATTCACCTGATTGTTGTACCTGGAACAAAGGATGGGTTAAACTAGGCAATTGGTGAAGCGCACAGACGATACGCAAGACGTATCAATTTTCGTAAAGGATGGCGTGAGCATTTATGGCAGGGAAGGTTTTCGTCTTTTATCATGGACGAGGGGTATCTCTTGGCATGTACGAGATATGTGGAATTAAATCCGGTCAGGGCAGGTTTGGTAAAAAAGCCTGAAGACTGGCAATGGAGTAGTGCTGGGTTGTATAGAAGAGGGTTGGGAGTGGTTTGCTTTTACCTTCAACGACCAATTCTGTTTCCATTTGGCATACATCTCCTCCGGCGTCTTCTCTAAACTCGCCACATGCCTTTTCCAACCGGCCGCCCGGGTTACATCAAAATTACCGATGATTTTCTTCTGGATGGCTTCAAGCTTCATCTTATAATTGTACGATTTGTTCTTGCTGGTAAAGCCCATGAGCAGGCGCTTTACCTCGGGCTTGTTCTTCCACTTGCTGTCCGCACTGACCGCCTCAAAACTGTCCAGCCGGTCTTTAACTTCCGCCAGTACCTGCTTGAACTGATCCACACCGGCATTCGGATTTTTCTTACTCTTTTTTACATTCAGTTTCGGCTTGAATTTTTTGGGGTAATGGGGGACGTTCGTGCAGAACGTGCTTGGCGTTTAAGGTTCAAAATATAGGATGCAGGATATGCCAAGGTTAGCAAGATTAGGTGCCCCTGGATGCTACAACATGTCATGGTAACAACCCCCGGCTACCCGGTCCGGCAGAAAAAGATTTAAGCAGATGTATCGGACTGGATAGACTGAATAACGTTCTGCGCGGCATGAACTAAGAATGATGATCTTGACATACCACGCTTTTTAGCAGCGGCATCGATCTGTTTCAGTGTCATTTCAGGTACGGTTACATTCACCCTGACAGTACGGGGTCTGGCATCAGGTACCGAAACAACCAGATAAGCGACGGCATTGACGTAATAGGGGTCGCCCATGATTTCTTCGAGTCTGGAGGGACCGGGCAACTGTTCACCATCTTCGAGAATGCCTTTAATGTGGAGGGTTAGAGATTCCTGGGCCATATCTTTGGCTTCATCGATATTTTTTCCAGCAGTGATACATCCGGGAAAATCCGGGAAAGATACGCCGAAATCGGTTTTCGCCTCTTTATGGACAATAGCAATATAGTTTGCCATAGTTTTACCTCACGTAAATTTGATGCCGGACTGGCGCTCGATGCTTTTCAATGTGCCAATCGGTATGTCTTTTTTGGGATGTGGAATAGTTACACGTCCTTTCCGATCTGGATGCCGGAATTGGGTGTGAGAACCAGCTTTTGCAATTTCGTACCACCCATTTTGCTTGAGTATTTTGATAATTATTCGGCTATCTATGGTGTGTATTAATACACATTTTAGTACGTGTTGTCAATATTGATGCCCCGGTAAAAAGTCCACACCCAATAACTATCTAAAATAGTTTACTATTATGTTATTTTCCCCTTGCGCTACATCCTGTAATATGGTAGATTTTATCTGTAAATACAGCCGTTTGCAGGAGAAGTGCATGATTCATACAAAAGATCACCACACAGGATATTTCTTCGACCCATGGAACCATATGGGACCTAAAAAACGAAAACTCCTGGAACAGTCATGGGCTGGATTATTCAGAGAGCATATACTGCTGGAATTGCCCGTTCATAAAATGGCCCGACACTTCACTGCGGGATTCGGAAGACCCACGAAAGAACTCTTCATGGCGCTCGGTGTTATTATCCTCCAGCAGTCTCTTGATCTTACGGATAATGAAACCATCTGTCAATTGGCCTTCAATGATCAATGGCACTACGCACTCGATATTACAAGTCTCTCTGATGACGACACCTATATGAGTCCTAAAACACTCAGGAACATGCGAAAGATCGTAACCGACAACAAACTGGATACAATAATCTTTAACCAGACAACAGACACCCTGGCAAAGGTGTTCAATGTAGATATATCAAAGCAGAGACTTGACTCGGTACATATACGATCCAACATGCGCCGCCTGGGCCGTATCCGTATCTTTGCCGAGACGATTCGTACATTCCTTGTCAATCTGAGGAGACATCACAAGAAACTTTTCAAGACGATTGATGAGAGATTCGTCGACCGGTATCTCACGTCAGATGCCGCATCCTTTTTTTCCATGGTAAAGCCTTCAGAATCAACAAAGACCCTGGAGATGGTAAGCTCCGATCTTTTTGAACTTGTCCAGATCTTCAAGGATAATGTCGACATCATATCCATGAGCACCTACAAGCTGATGGAACGGGTTCTGAAAGAGCAGTGCATCATAACAACGACCGATAACGGCACAGCGGTAACGCTGAAAAAACCGAGAGACATTTCCTCCGATTCCCTGCAGAATCCCTCTGATCCCGATGCCACATATAGTAGTCATAAGGGGCAAGGCTATCAGGTGCAGATCATGGAGACATATACGGAGAAACAAAAGAACACAGAGGATGGATCAGGAGGTGAAAGGGAGAATGAATCGGATTCTGTGCCAACACTCAACCTTATAACCCATGTTGAAGTTCAGACTGCCTGTGAGAGTGATGCCAATGCATTGATTCCTGCCATTGAATCTGCAAACAAGCGAGAACTTGCGCCTGAGAGGCTGCTCGCTGATTCCCTCTATGGCAGTGAAAACAATTGCAAGGTTGCAAAGAAAAGTGGGACAGAGGTTATTGCTCCGACGATGGGCGCACACACACATCTTTCCGATTTTACCTTTTCTAATAGAGGAAAGGTTCTTTCCTGTCCTGTAGGTCATGTTCCAACAAACACTAAACACAAGAAAAACAATCATGTGGCGACATTCAGCAATGACCATCGCAGCAGTTGTCCAAAAAGAGACACATGCCCCGTCAAGGAAAGGAAAAAGCAGTATTATCTTCGCTACAAAGACAAGGTTTGGCGGATTGCCATGCGCAGGGCATACGAGAAGACCGATGAATTCAAAAATACATACCGGTGGCGTGCAGGTATAGATGCAACCATGTCTGAGTATGATAGAAAGACAGGTGTTAAGAACCTTCGTGTCCGAGGGATGAAGGCGGTGCGATTCTGTGCCACCTTCAAGGCAGTTGGCATCAACATCTTCAGGGCAACTGCGATCAGAAGGGCGAGAACCTCTCCAAAACCCATCCGGGAATGGGCATGCTGGTCTGTTTCTCTCCTTCTTTCCTATGTGAAAGAACAATTGCGTACGTATATACGTACGTCTGGCAAAATATTGTCCGAATCTACATTTTTAGCCGGTTTTTCCGGGAGATCGGCTGGCTGACTTTTTACCGGGGCATCAATATTAACAATTTGCCGGATAACATTGCGCTTTTACTAGGACGCAAAAAAGGCGCAGTTGAAGTGGCAGTTGGACCTCATAATCATGTTTGATATTAATCACGCGAAACGTTAATATGCAAAACTGATAAAGTCATTTAAATACCCAGACACCGAAGCGATATCAAAGGGCATCCGCGTGAGCCGGTTTGTGAATATCGCATCGGTAGCACGAAGGATGCTGAGACAACTTGAGATTGCCGAGCGACTGGATGATTTGAGGGTACCTCCCGGAAATCGCCTTGAATCACTTAAAGGCGACCGTTCCGGCCAGTACAGCATTCGTATCAACGATCAATGGCGTGTATGCTTTCGTTGGGAGGGAACGGGAGCAGAAGATGTTGAGATCGTAGATTACCATTGAGGTGAATTAATTATGAGCACACTTAAACCAGTAACCCCAGGCGAGATCCTTCTGGAAGAATTTCTCAAGCCAATGGGGTTGAGTCAGTATCGTTTGGCAAAAGAGATCAGCGTCCCTGCCCAACGTATCAGCGAAATTGTTGCCGGCAAGCGGTCCGTCTCTGCGGACACCGATTTGCGGTTGTGCCGGTTTTTCGGTCTATCCAGCGGCTATTGGCTGCGCGCTCAGGCTGCACATGACACTGAAGTCGCTGAACGTAAGCTTGAACCTGAGTTGAGAAAGATAAGACCATGGGCAGCGGTTGTGGCCCGATAAGACAGTGTAGCGGGACTGGACTAATGCCGCGGCTTTTTTGAAATTATGTACAGACACATAGTTCGATTCTTTCATCAGTATTTCCATAAGAAATCCTCCCAGCCTCTCACTGTGCTGTTCGGTTCTTCCAGATAGGATAGGACATATTCCGAAAGGGATATTGGTAAGGTCGGATGCAACAGACGGAATTCATAACAAATTTAAGGGATGGCACCTCTATCTTGATTCGTCTAAATGACCCATGTATCAGGAACTGCATCGTACAGGGATTAGATGAATTATCGGCACAGTCACGATATTTGCGATTTTTTACACCGCTATTCAGCAATAATGCCAAAGCTGGCATTATTGCTGAATAGCCACTGAATGAATCTTTAACTATGGATTGGGATCAAGGGGGAGGGAATTCTCTGACTTTGTGCTAAGTTGTCAGTTTTACGTTTCTTAGCAGTCGCCTTTCTGTCGTCTTTTCATTCCCGGTTTGATCTGTAATCCTGTCCTATCAGACACTTATGGGCTCCCGCCTGCGCGGGAGTGACCTGATTTTTTTACTTTTTACGCGTACATGACATGAAATACGATTTCACAATGTCCATGACTTGTCCTTGCATTCCCCCTCCAATTCCTGTATAAGCCCTGTAACGTAAATTATTTCTCACGACGGTTTCACCGGGCATATGCCCACCCCGCCTAAGAAGTTATTTCCAACCAATTAAAACCGAGCATCCCGGCCTTCGAGACAGGGACGCCGAAATTGCCGCGATCATTGCGGTCCTTTCTTTTCCACGTGTCCGGCGGGTAGAGAGTTGTATAACCCCGGACCAGGAAAAACATGAGAGAACTTGCACACGCTTATGCGCCGCGCACGCACATCAGTGAATCTACACTTAAACTACAACCCCAAATGCCGCAAGGCGCCTTTGGCGCTCTGCTTCCCGAGATTCAACGGGCAGTAGCCGCAGAGGGATACGTCACTCCCACACCAATCCAAGAGCAGTGCATCCCGCACCTGCTGAAAGGACGGGACCTGCTGGGTTGCGCCCAAACGGGCACGGGCAAGACTGCAGCTTTTGCCCTGCCGCTCCTGCAACGGCTTACCGTCAACCATCGCCAACTCAAGAAAGGAACGCCGCGTGCCCTTATTCTCGCCCCCACACGCGAACTGGCGGCACAGATCGGGGAGAGCATTCAGACCTATGGACGAAGGCTGCACCTTACCCATACAGTGATTTTCGGCGGAGTCAGCCAGGTCCCTCAGGTCAAGTCCCTGAACCGCGGCGTCGATATCCTCGTTGCCACCCCCGGACGGCTGCTTGATCTGATGCAGCAGGGATTCATTCATCTGAACGCGGTGGAGGTCTTCATTCTCGACGAGGTGGACCGCATGCTCGGCATGGGCTTCATTCCCGATATCAAGCGGGTATTGACCCATATTCCGGCCGAGCGCCAGACATTGTTCTTCTCGGCCACCATGGCCCCGAAAATGGTAGAGCTGGCCAATACGATGGCCCGAAACCCCGTACGAATAACCATCACGCCCGACCAACCCACGCTGGAGTGCATCGCGCAGAAGGTGCTCTTTGTGGAGAAAAAAAACAAGGCCGCCTTGCTGATCTCCCTTTTGAAGGACCCTCACATCACGAAGGCACTTATTTTCACACAGATGAAGCACGCCGCAAACCAGGTGGTGAAAAAGTTGAGCACCGCCTCCATTGAAGGCACTGCCATCCACGGCAACAAGAGCCAGTCCGCGCGTACCAAGGCACTGGAGGGCTTCAAGAAGGGGCGCTTTCGTGTACTCGTCGCCACCGATGTGGCTGCGCGAGGATTGGATGTGGACGACATCACTCACGTGATCAACTACGATCTTCCCGTGGAGGCCGAGACCTACGTGCATCGAATCGGGCGCACCGCCCGTGCGGGAGCCAATGGTGACGCCATTTCCTTCTGCTGCGCCGAGGACCGGGCTTACCTGCGGGAGATAGAACACCTCCTGGGCAAGCCGGTGCCCGCCGATATGGAACACGCCTATCACTGCGACGCGGCCAGCCAGTCCAACCAGGCCGCACCGAAGAATTTCGGCCGCAACAGCGGCGGAGGACGCCCTCAGGGCAACTTCACCCGCCCACGCGGCAGCAAAAGAGGCAATCGTGGCAGGCACTAAAGGAAAGTCTCTGCACAAGATGATCAGAATGATGGTTTCTTAGAATATGATTTTACTCCCTCTCTCTCGATGGGCACGGTACCCCAAAGGATGAGAGGGAGAAGTACATTTTTTGCGGGTGTATGTAGGATAGTTTTTTTGCTTCGCCCGCTAATCCCGCCGCAGGCAATGACGCAGGTGCTCGTTGTGAACCAGTCTACTTCCCGAATGGGCACATGGGGTATATACAATTCTTACATCGGAGGCATAACCCCCCTTCCCCCATTCTGGCAATATCCCTGCGTTCGACCTTTTCACCGGCCAGCACCCGTGGAAGAATCAGGTCAAAGACAGTGGCCTTATCAAAGAGAACACAGGCAGGGGCTCCCACGACGGGGGTGTCTTCCAGCATGGCATAGAGAAGCATGGCCCCCGGCAATACGGGTGAACCATAGGAAACAATAGTGGCGCCCGATTCCACGACACCGTCATAGGTGACATCATCGGGATCTACGGACAAGCCTCCGCATACCACAATGACATCATTACCCTGAGTGCGCATGTCCCTGATGGCCTGACCGATAACAGCAACATCGTCGGTAACGATCTTCTCATCAGTGATCCTTGATCCCAGTTTCTCAACCTTTTCTTTTATGATGGCGCCGAATTTGTCTTTGATTCTCCCCTCAAAGACCTCACTCCCCGTGATGACAACGCCCACCTTTTTTTCTTGAAAGGGAATAACCTCCACTGCCCTACCGTATCGTTTGCACAACGCTTCCACCTTTTCAATATTTTCGCTCGCCGTGTAGAGGGGAATGATCTTCGTGCCCACCACGATAGTACCGGGAGAACAGACTGTATAATTGGATAATGTCGAAACGATTACGTCGTCCACTGTATTGATCTCTTGGAGCAAATCGAGATTTATCTTGAGAATCCCAAAAGACCGGGCCTTCAGATTGATTCTTCCCTCTTTCGGACCTTCTTGATCCAAACCGGTACCGGCCAGGGCAGCGGCGATTCTCCTGGCTGCATCTTCTTCGTGTATCTCGCCCTCCAACAATTCGAGCACAAAAATATATCTCTTCCCCATATCTAAGAGCGCGGGGATATCCTCTTTCTGGATTACATGTCCTCTCTGAAAGGCAACACCCTTATACTTTCCCGGGATAACCTTTGTAAGATCATGGGCCAGCGTCATTCCCACAGCCTTGTCTACTGCAATTTTTTTACTCATGATTACATTTACCTCTATTCTAATATATCCAGATCATAGCTGCCCCTTATTCACTTACAGGACAACATCTCTAAGACTTGATTCTTTCCAACTGCCGGAGGTACTCACCCTCTTCGTCTATATCACAGATAACGGCGTCTGATTCAATGTTCACCTCCAGAACATCTTCACTGCCACTATCGACTATTTCCCTTCCCCCTATGTCGCCGCGTAATTTCGACAATCTATCCCTGTACTTGATATCAAAAATTACGGGATTGCCTCTTCTCATTTTGTAAAGAGGAACGACAATGCCTCTATCGCTATCCCCGTATTCCTTCACAAGCCTGTCGATGACTTCGGCATTTATCAACGGCTGATCTCCCATAACGATCATGACTGCATCGGCATTTTCATCCACCGCTTTCAGTCCGCAAACAATGGATGAACCCATTCCCTCTTCATAAGATGGATTTATGACCGTCTTAGTGGGATGACATGACAGGGACTCCCCGATCTCTTCTCCCTTATAGCCCAAAACGAGGATTATCTCATCCACTTTCGCCCGGGAGAGCGTCTTGATTACAGTTTCCAGAATCGTTCCACTGCCAAAGGGCAAGAGTTGCTTGGCCCTGCCCATCCGTTTCGACTGGCCGGCGGCCAGGACGATGGCGGATATTTGTTTGATATGTGTGTTATCAGGTCTTTGCATGATACAAATAGTGAATTTCCCGATTCAGCAATGTCGCCGCATAAAAGGCAAAAGAGATAACCTCAGACAATGTTAGGCTGACATATTGCGTACTGCTGTAAGCATCTGAATATTCTACTTATAGGACCTTTTGACGGGCACCTATATTTTTTCTCAAAGAAGTCGCTTATATCGGCAATGGCTTTGTTCTGTCAAGTTCTTATTTTGTGCAACACTCTTTATTCATTGACATAAACTTCTTATATCTTTATTGTATTAAATCAAAATAATGCCCGCCGGAACCGGTTATTGATTCTCTGCCTAAGCAAGCAGGACCCGTCAGAAGGCTATTCCCGACACCTTCACCAGATCACGCAGACGACCCGGCCCCTGAGATTCCAGCATCGAAATGATGCGCTGAAAGATCATGGCCGTCGCCATGGCATCGCCCAGAGCGGTATGCCTGCCATGTATCTCTATGTGAAAATGCTTCGCCACTGCATCGAGACTGAACTGCCGTGAATTCAAATCTATTCCATAGGGATAGGGGTGGGGCGGAAATACAATGGACTTACACATAAGAACAGTGTCGAGTACCAGGTTCTGCAAGGGGAACCCATGGCTTTTCTTCATAACCCTGTTCAGGAAGTGTAGATCGAACTGCGCATGATGGGCGACGACAATATCATTTCCCAGAAAGTCCAGAAAGTCATTAAAGACCTCTTCTTCGGATCGGGCATGTGTTACCATATCCGGCGTTATGCCGTGTATTCTGATAGAAGAGGGAGAGATTTCCCTGCCCGGATTTACCAGTTCATCGAATGTATGGCCCAGTAAGATATTGCCATTTTCGACCCGGACGGCACCGACGCTTACGATACGATCCTTCCCAAAATCCAAACCCGTGGTTTCCAGATCAACGATGACATACCGGTAACAGCGGGCCTTGAGCGACCGGTCAAGATAATCAAGGGAGACCAGATTGGCGCCTGCCAGGGGATGAAGACTCTTTCGTGCCGTACATAACCGGAACCACCGATTACGTATCTTGGACAGGAAAAGATTCATCGCCGTCAAACCTCCAGGTAGTGCGTCTGGTAACGGGATTCCATCGACTCCTGTAATGATGCAATAACGGCGAAGCTTTCCTTCATCATCTTTCGCTGCAGGCTGTTCAAACTCGTAGGATCGATAAAATTATCCTGTTTCTCCCCCCGTGCCCTATTATCCAGGTGCTGGCGTATCCTCAATAAACTTAGAAATCCATAGGCTTCACGGATATCGGAACATAATCCATCACCGATTATTCCACTTTTCTTAATTTCACCTAATCTCTCCAGAGTATTGGTCGCTTCCACTTCAAGTTCAAGGGCCAGCACACGTAAGCCTTCGATAATGGGCATAATCCCCTTCATCTTCAGGTCCAGTTTGTTTTTATGCTCGCCCGATTTTTTGACGAGGAATTGGTTAAAAAAGCCCACGGGCGGCCTGTTATAGAGGGCACTCTTTGCCATGAGCGACAGGAAACCCCTATTCTGTCTAATGGCTTCCCTCATTTCTCCCCTCAGAGCAGCAATAAAGTCCGCATTTTCATATATGGCCCGAAAATCAAAAAATATGGATGCCATGCGCAGGGCCAGAGGATCTCGGTGATGTCGTATCCAGTCACTAAAGGTCACATACCAATCTTTTTGGGCCTGGCACCAGCGGGGGTTAGAGGCCATTATTCCTCCGCGGCAACGCGGAAATCCGCACAGTACCAGGCTATCGACGACGCGTTCTGAAAAGGCAAGGAACCAGTCTGTAACGGCCTTCTTGTTGATGCTGGAAACATTGGCAAAAATAACTGCATTATCCTGATCCGTTCTGAGGGTCTGCTCGCGACGTCCTTCGCTCCCCAGAGACATCCAGCAAAATAAAACGGGGTGACTACCGAAACCGTCCTCTTTCATTCCCTTTTCCGCAATCCTCAGGAGGCTCAAGGTTATCCTGTCGTTCAGCTCCGTAATCAGTTGAACCATTCGCTCTACACTGCACCCCTGCCGTAAAAGGAGTTCAAGAACATAGTCAATTTTCAGATGCAGACCTGCCATTTCATCGACTGACTGAGACTTATCGATGTCATTAATCAGACCCACGGGGGAACTGCCGATCTCCATCTGAAAATTGTGCTCGCTCACAATACCGGCGATGCGATGATTTTCGGTAATCAATAGATGGCTGACGCCGGAACGAATCATGTCGAGCAGGGCATCAAAGGCATAGGCATCGTGGTCGGCTGCACGAAGGGGGGCGCTCATCACCTCTGAAACGGCAGTGTCGTATCCCAAGCCTTTGGCAAGAATCTTCATTCGCAGATCGGCATCGGTAAGAATTCCCAGGGGCGTTCCATTACTGTCCTTAACAATTATTGAGCCGACGCCCCTTCGAGACATCAATGTTGAAGCCCGGCGCACGGAAATATCGGGGGCGCAAGTGAGAACATCGGTTACCATAAGATCGGTAACGCCCTTCCCCATAAAGGACACATCAAAACCGGGCATACCTGATTTTCCATCTTTAGAAGCATCTTTCTCATATGACCTGTCGATATCACTATAGCGAAGAAGAAATTTTTTGAAAAAGGCCCGAAAATCGGGTTTTCGATCGATCAGATCTTTAAAGACTTCAAAAGGCACCAGAATAGCGGTAAGGTCTTCGATCACAGTTATGTCAAAAAGCATTTTCCTGCTTTCCTGCAACAGGCTGAGGGGTTCAAATACTCCGCCCTTTTTGCAGATACGAACCACTATTTCTTCCCCCCCCTGATCTTCTATCGCCACCTTCACTGCACCGCTTTCGATGATGTGCAGATCGGGGACCGGTGGGCCCTCACTTCTCATAATAACTGCATTACGCGGATAATAGGCCATTTTCATCAGAGAAACGATCTCGCTCAGTTCATGAGCATCCAGTGTATCAAAGGGTTTCACCTGTGCTATGAATTCCTTTATGTATGACAGGGGTGTATTTTTCATGGCAACTCTTTCGTTTATGTTTTGGAATCAATAGACTGTGCGGTACATTTCCGCTCCAGTAGCGTTTTAAAAAAAGTTGTTCTACTCTGTCAAGTAGTTTTAACATATACTTCAGCTCTCTGTTGACGACATAGTCTTCTTAGGGTAAAGAAAACCACTTTAAGGGATCGGCCACAAGACAGACACAAAAGCATCCGGCGTATATCCTATTACGCTCCACCATCATCCAACGATTCCCTCACAGAAATGGGATTTGTCCGACTTTACTTTATAAGGTACGTAACATCGGATTTAACTTACAAGAGATGTATATGGCTGTTGCTGTTTCGATTAAGGGGAAATACTACAGAAGGAACGGTTCCGGGAAACTGGACGCGCCGCCGCCGTCATAAACTCACTCCTGGGTCGCGAGACATCTTCATGCTGTTGCAGTCTTACGCCTCAAGACGAAAAACCGGGGAATAAAAGCTCCTGCTGCTAGATAAAAAGTAGATCTAATCTCAGGCAACCATTACCGCTTTACAATTATTCCCTGTCGAAAATATCCCTCCACTGCCTTGCAGAAGGCCCTGTAATTCTATTCCTGCAAGACCATCCGAGTTTGATTGTTCGCATGCATTCCCACGCTGAAGCGTGGGAACGAGACATCCTCGCAAAACAGTTTTTGAGAATATAAAACCTGCCGATCTTCGTCTTGACACCGCTGACCTTTCTACCTATAGTCAATTATCCACAGGGAAGGAAAATGGAAGAACGATGAAACAGGAAAAGGCATTCTATCTCCAATCGGTAAAAGACATACTGACACTTCTCGGAACGACAGCCGAAGGCCTCTCCGATGAAGAGGCAGGCAAACGAATCGAAAAGTACGGCAGAAACGAGATCATCTCTATCAGCAAAAAACCCTGGTGGCTCACATTTCTCCTCCAGTTCAAAGACGTTCTCATCATCGTTCTCATCGTTGCCGCAACCATGTCCTTTGTCATCGGCAATTATCGGGACGGGGTCATCATGACAATCATAGTCCTCGTCAATGCCATCATCGGCTATAAGCAGGAATTCAAGGCCGAGCAGATCATGGAGTCCCTGAAGAAACTGGTGCAGTCACCGGCAAAGGTTTATCGGAATGGGCAGCTCACCGAGGTATCTCAGGACACTATTGTCCCCGGAGACATTATCTATCTCGAAGAGGGCGACAAGATACCCGCCGATATTCGTATCATGGAGGCATTTAACGTCAGAACGAGTGATTTCTCCCTGACAGGAGAATCAATGCCCCAGGGCAAGAAAAGCGATACGATCAAAAAATCCTGCTCTCTTGCCGATCGCGACAACATGGCATACCTGGGCACTACGGTGGCCTCGGGCACCTGCAAGGGCATTGCCGTTGCCACGGGCATGACAACAGAGGTCGGCAAAATTGCCAATCTGACGCAGGAAGAAAAGGTTGCCTTCTCACCCCTGCAGAAGGAGCTGGCAGTCATTGCCAATCGAATCTCTCTATTCGCCATTTTTACCGGCATCGTCCTCTTTGCCGTCAGCATGTGGGAAGGTCTCGGCTTTAATCTGGCCATCATATACGGACTGGGTATTGCCGTCGCCGTCGTCCCACAGGCCCTGCCCATGCAGATTACGGTCGCCCTGGCAAACGGCGTCGCCCGTCTGGCCAAGAAAAATGCCGTCGTCAAGAAACTCTCCTCAGTGGAGACACTGGGGTCAACCAATGTCCTGGCAACGGATAAGACGGGGACCCTCACGAAGAATGAGATGACGGTGCGCCATCTCTGGTTTGACGGCAAGGAATACGAGATCACCGGTATTGGCTACGAACCTGAGGGGACTATTCAAGATGAAGAGGGCAAAGAGCTGACGAAAGAGGAGATATCCCGAATCGAAATCATGCTCGACGCGGCCACCATGGCCTCCAATGCCGAAATCCATGAACCGGATACCGACCATCCGGGGTGGCACCCCATCGGCGATCCGTCGGAAGCGGCCCTTATCACGGCATCGACCAAGCTTGGCACTCGTTCACCTCGTGAGGATGAAGAAAATCCCGAATTGCATGAATTCAGTTTTGACTCAGAACGAAAGCGCATGAGTTCGATACGTCAGTTCGGCGACAGGGAGGTCCTCTGCATGAAGGGCGCTCCCGACAGTATCCTATCGATCAGCACCTCACTGTATAGGGAAGGGAAAGCGGCCAAGATCAGCGAGGCCGACCGGTCACAGATAGAAGACATGAACAGGCATTATGCCGAAAACGCCATGCGAGTCCTCGCCATCGCCTATCGTGATCTCGGCGAAGGGAAGCAGGATTATGACATGGAAGAAATGGAGCGCAACGTTACATTTCTCGGCCTCATGGCCATGAGCGATCCCCCCAAGGAGGGCGTCAAGGAGGCCATCGAACAGGCCCACGAGGCGCATATCAGGACATTTATCATGACGGGTGATCATGCCATAACGGCACAGGCCGTGGGAAAGCAGATCTCGCTGGCAGCCAAGGGTTTGGATGTGCCTGTCATAACGGGCGAGCAGCTGGGAGACATGTCCAATGATGAGTTGAAGAAGGTGATGGAGTCTGCCGAATCGCTCATCTTTTCCCGTGTTGCGCCGGAAGACAAACTGCGCATCGTCAAAACCCTGAAGGAACAGGACATGATTGTTGCCGTCACCGGCGACGGGGTCAATGATGCCCCGGCCCTGAAGAGTGCCCATATCGGTATCGCAATGGGCGGCATGGGGACGGATGTCTCAAAAGAGGCATCGGAACTGGTGATTCTCGACGACAGCTATTCCACCATGGTCTATGCCATCAGGGAAGGACGAACGATATACAACAATCTGAAAAAGACCATCCTCGCTTCACTCACCAGTAACATGGGAGAACTGACGATAGTCCTCCTGGGACTTGCCGCCGTCTCCCTGGCCAAATGGCCCATACCGATCCTTGCCATTCAGATACTTGCCATCGATCTTCTGGCCGAGATACTCCCCCTGACGGCACTGACCTTCGACCCGGCATCGCGATCTCTCATGAAGGAGCCTCCCCGGAGTCACGATGATCACATGATCAACGGAAATACCTTAACGGGGATTCTCTTTTTCGGTTTTCTCATGGGGGGATTCGCCTTCGCCAATTTCTGGCTTTTCATACATCGAACGGGGGCCTCCCTCGATCTGGGACATGTCCTCTATCCCCGGGCGACGACAGTAACCTACGCCACAATTGTCCTCTGTCAGTTTGTCAATATTCTGTCCCGGCGGTATCGCTTTTCCTCGCTGTTGAACCGAAATCTCTGGAGCAATCCGAAAATCCTCTGGTCAATCCTTCTCTCGGTGGGATTCACGGTGATAGCCATATATGTACCGTACATTAACAGCTTCCTCGGCTTCGCTCCGCTCACGGCAGTTGACTGGGTAACTGTTATGGGAGCCGCCATTCTCTATCTCGGGACACACGAATCATTAAAGATATACAGACGGACAATAGGAGAAATACAAGCCACCGAATAGATCGTGCTCATGCCATAGAGGGGAGCAGCATTTTGACCAAATCCTTATTTACATTCCTGCATCTCTTTATAAGAGCGCCGTCCCCTTTATCGGGGCCGGGAGCGACTTTCTCTACTCGGATCGTCAATTCGACGAATTTTACCGATACAATCTCGACTATCTGATAGATTCAACAACACGATAAATAGACCGCCCCAAGAGATAAAAGCACCAGTCCTTCCCGATGCTATTTAGGCGCACCCGTTTTGAGAAAGGCGCCTCACGTTGTGGCCGTCAGGTAAGCCTATTCTCCCTTTCGGCGATTCTCGCGAGTCCGGACCGATCAAGTATGTTTATCCGCATACTTTCAGATCTGAGCAATCCCCTCTTCGGCATCCTGGCAAGGATTCGTGACAGTGTCTCGGGGATCGTCCCCAAAAGACTGGCCAGCTGACCCTTTGGCATCTCCAGCACTATTTCATCAGACCCACTGTCCTTTCTGCTGAGAGACAAGAGGTGCGCCGCCAGACGTCCTGGAACCCCTTTCTCTGCGCCGAATAGCAATCCTTGCAAGGGCATCTCTCTGTCTGGAAGAAAGGTTTTCAAAAAGGGGAATTGTTTCTATATGATCAGTGATTCGCTCATTATTTTTCATTATATAGAAAAATAATACGATATTTTGACTTAAGTCAAGGCACTTCTTCTCAAACATGATTATTTTAGTACACAAAGAGAGCAATGATGCAGAGAGAGGTAACGAGAATGAAGACAATGCGAAAAGTCATAAAGATAGATGAAGATAAGTGTGACGGCTGCGGACTCTGTGTTCCATCCTGCGCCGAAGGCGCCATACAGATAATAGAGGGAAAGGCCAAGCTCGTGGCGGAACGATACTGTGACGGGTTGGGTGCATGCCTGGGTGAATGTCCCCGCGGTGCCCTTGAAATAGTCGATGCCGAAGTGGAAGAATTTGACGAAGAGGCCGTTGAAAAACATCTTGAAAAGATGGAATCTTCAGCAATAAAGGAAAAACCTGCGCAGACAGGCGGGTGCACTTCGGCCCATATCCAGCAATTCCAGAAATTCTCATCCTGTGAAGAGGCCAACATTCCCCAGACACAAGAGGGAGCCACCTCAGAACTCTCTCATTGGCCCGTGCAGATCAGGCTTGTTCCACCGGGTGCTCCCTTCCTGAAAAATGCCGACATCCTCGTCGCCGCCGACTGTACGCCAGTGGCATACGCAAATTTCCACCGCGATTTTCTCAAGGGAAAGGTGGTACTCATGGGATGCCCGAAATTTGATGACGCACAGTCTTACGTTGAGAAGTTCGCCCAGATTTTTCGCGAGGCCGATATCAAGAGCATCACGGTTTTAGTCATGGAGGTCCCCTGCTGCCAGGGAATGCCTGTCATATTAGAGAAAGCCATGGCGCTGGCGGGAAAAAACATACCCATGAAAAAGGCGACAGTAAGCACCGGGGGAAAACTCCTTCCGTAGGATATGAAAACAGCCGAGTATGACAGGCATAGACTGTTGAACATGAAGGCCGCAATACATTGTATGCCTGTCATTCGACGACTTCCACCTCCACATTTTTATGTGACAATTTCCACTTTTTAATGTTCTGGCATTCATTCTGATATACATTTTCCCCGGTTCTCTTTATAATAGAAATCGACGACACTCTTAATGTCGCAGACTTAATACACGGGAGGAAAAGGGACCGAATGCGAGAATGGCAGAATTATTTACCGGAAGATGACCGCGCAATATACGAAAAGGGAGGCTATGCGAAGAAACAGCCCTTCGGGAAGAGACCAGCACTTCTCGTTATCGATGTGGTCACCTCTTTTACGGGAACAAAACCCATGGAGATTATGGATGCCATCGATGAATATCCCTCATCCTGCGGCATGGCTGCCTGGGAGTCGTTGCCTAAAATCAGAGCGCTCCTGGATTGCGCCCGTGAAGCAGGCATCAATGTAACCTATATAAAGGGAAGCCCCATCAATAAATACTTTGTCGGTGATACGACGAAGGGAAACTATACGAGAGAGGCAATCTTCACAAAATATGGCGTACCCATTCATCCCATGGTTCAGCCCAGAGATGACGAATATGTCTGTGAAAAGACACGGGCAAGCGCATTTTTCGGTACGCCACTGGCCACCTACCTGCACAAGGAAGGGATCGACTGCCTACTTATAGCGGGCTGCACGACGTCGGGATGCATCCGCACCTCCACCATCGACGGGTGGAACTGCGGTTTCCCCGGATTTATCGTGGAAGAGTGCGTCTTTGACAGAAGCAGGCATTCTCACCTCACCTCTCTCTATGAATTGAACGCAAAGTATGCCACAGTAATCACCCTTGAAGAGGCAATATCTTTTCTATCGCCACAAGCAGGGGAATTAAACCCTACAGATTTCGCATCGCACTTAAAGTGATTAGAGTAATCCGTGTAATCTGCGAAATCTGTGGATTAAGATATCGGTCCCTTTGGGCTCACTTCCCCTTGAAAAGGGCGTAGTATTTCATTATCTTTTTTACGTAATCCATCGTCTCCTTGATGGGGGGGATTGCGCCGGAACGTTCCACCCTATTAGGACCAGCATTGTAGGCAGCCAAAGCCAGCTTCACATTTCCATCAAAACGATCCAAAAGCTGGCTTAAATACTGGGCCCCACCCATAATGCTCTGACGGGGATTGAAGGGATCTTTTATCTGAAGGAGTTCGTAGTTCTGGGGCATTATCTGCATCAGTCCCTTGGCCCCCTTCTTTGAAACGGCCTTCGGATTAAAATCAGATTCCACCTTCACGACAGCCTTCAGCAAAGGAACGGATACTCCATGTCTCTTTGATGCTTCACTTATGAACTTGTCATACTTGCCTGAAGGTATTTTCTCTTCCGGTTTTGGTCTTCTTTGCTTTATGAAGAGTTTATATTCCGGTGAGGTCGGTGTATCGGTAAAATTGTAGACGCCCGCTTCATCGACATACATAAAGATGTCTGCATGAAGTGTGGGTATAACAACAAAGGTTGCTACAATAAAGCACAGCAGGACCTTCGAAGACCTTTTGAGCGCGCATGACACCATAAAAAACGGCCTTATTCCTTTATAATCCCTCGATTACATGAGATAAATCAGCTATCTTATAGCACAACCAGACAGCCAATATCAAGATTTGGCGGCCAAAGGGACATAGGAGAATCAACTTTAATTGAAATTACAGTGATTATGGTATATGGTTTACAGCCAAATTTATTGATATTGCACATGGGTTTCACGGATGTTTAGTATTAACATTGAGTTACAGAGACAAAAACTATCAGTTGCCTGGCTTTCCGTCATTTCAAACACCACCCTTGTCATTCTGAAGCTTATCGCCGGGTTTTGGATGGGCGCAGTATCGATCATATCGGAGGCAATTCATTCGGCAGTAGACCTCATTGCCGCCGCTATTGCTCTCTTCGCCGTCAAAAAATCGAGCAAACCCGCCGATCAAGAGCACCCTTTTGGTCATGGCAAGGTTGAAAATATCTCCGGCACCATTGAGGCACTTCTGATTTTTCTTGCCGCAGGATGGATAATATTCGAAGCCTTCAAGAAATTACTGCACCCCGAACCTGTGGGATTCCTTGGACTGGGGGTTGCAGTCATGCTGCTTTCATCCATCGTGAATGTTATTGTCTCACACATGCTTTTCACTGTGGCGAAGAGAACGGATTCCATTGCCCTCCTGGCCGATGCGTGGCACCTGCGTACCGATGTCTATACGTCGGCCAGCGTTATGTTCAGTCTGGCAATAATCTGGATCGGAAACAGTCTCTTTCCGAATATAACCCTTCTGTGGCTCGACCCGATTGCGGCAATCGCCGTCGCCCTTCTGATCACCCACACCGCCTACAAACTGACCATTCAATCGGTACGAGATCTTATAGATGCGGCGCTCCCCTCTCAAGAAAAGAATATGATCCGCCAAATAATTATCGAGCAGCACCCCACCATACACGGTTTTCATAAACTGCGCACCCGAAGGGCGGGGAATGTTCGATTCATCGAATTCCATGTGAAGGTTGACCCCAAGATGACGGTGGAAGAATCCCATCAGGTGACGATCGACACGAACAGAACCATCAATGAACACTTCCCCGGCTCCAGCGTCATTATCCATGTCGAGCCCTGCGACGGCAGTTGCGACAGGGAGTGCACCGGGGGATGCCTCCTTTCGGAAAATGACCGGATGATCATCAGACAAAAAAACGCATAAGCGATTTTTCACCCTTCCCCATCGGGACAGACATAACCCGTTGCGGGTTTTGTCATTCCCGACCGCCCTTAGTCGAATGACGGGGAAACCTGCACCGGCTGAATGATCACGGCCCCAGTTGTGTCCCTCGACGGTGATTTTTTTAATGGCATCGGATCTCATGTTAACGAACTCGGGGACATTGGCCGTATATTCTGGATGGCTGAATCGATGGAGCCTGATGGGCGGGCTATCCATCCCCTCGTCATCAACAACGACGGGTCTGCATATATAGAAAGAAACGAGAAAACAAAAACAATTCCTTTGACCACAGCGAAAAGGATGATGCCTTCCCTTGGTCTTCTAAGAAGGAGTATGTCACCGGATCGACACTTTTAGTTTGCCCTATTCGTTGCTATATTACTATTACTGACGGAGTGGAACTCGAGAAAACAAGGATGCGTGCATGAAGAAAGATGCGAAGGAAAAGTACGATTCAGTAGCTTTCATCACGAAGGCTGAACACGTGCGCGTGGTAAAGGATATATTCAAGACGATTACGAGGAGATACGACTTCCTCAATCATTTCTTCAGCCTCGGCCAGGACATCCACTGGAGGCGATTCACCACAGGGAAGATGCATTTCTTCAAGACCTTCCATTATCTGGATGTAGCCACGGGTACAGGCGATCTCGCCATTGAAGCGGCCCTCAGATACCCCGACGTCAGGGTCACGGGACTCGATTTTGTCCAGGAAATGATGGACCGGGGACAGATGAAGGTAAAACAAAAGAAACTCTCAGGGAGAATAACCTTTTCCAGAGGCGATGCACTCAATCTTCCCTTTCCCGATGATCATTTTGATGTGGCAGGAGTCGCCTTCGGGATACGAAACATCACGGACCGGCAGAGGGCGCTGGAAGAAATGAAACGGGTCGTCGTGCCGGGCGGTCAAGTCATGGTGCTTGAAATGAATTTCCCCCGTCAGAAGCTATTGCAGCGGATCTATCACCTCTATCTCAACCACATATTACCCTGGACATCACGTCATTTCTCCAGGAATCCGGCAGCCTACTATTATCTTGCAGATTCCATCATTCATTTTCCCTCACCGGAGCAGTTTGCAGGGATTATGAAAGATGCCGGACTGCATGACATTGCCTATTATCCCCTCACCATGGGTATTACACATGTATACATTGGAATGAAACCACAAAAAGCTGCGTGATGAATGTCCAGATAAAACCTGGGTTTTCACTGTTACAGAGGCGAAGAGCAGGCCTGTCAGCTTCCATGCTTACTTTATAT
>Ga0307990_1000987_pt1 | contig 24327 bp, 24 predicted proteins | sample EllFjometagen129_FD_203168 | JGI IMG/M metagenome (GOLD analysis project Ga0307990, IMG submission 203168) | Marine microbial communities from Ellis Fjord, Antarctic Ocean - #129 | ecosystem: Environmental > Aquatic > Marine > Unclassified | place: Southern Ocean | collected 2014-10-08
GGGGTGGCTATGTGCTGTGATGTTTCAGGCTTTCAGCCTGTGATAATAAACCCAATAAACATCACCGAAGATTTTTGCTACTCCGTTTTAGGGGCAAATTAAACAAGAGCAGCCACCAAGGCACTACGTTTTTCCCTGAGAGAAAAAAGCCTTTAAGGGAAAAAACCGCAGCATAAATATCGTTAACATGTTAGCATTAGTTGTTTTCTAAGAGCCTAAAGCAAAATTTAAAATGCATTGTCGATAATATGACAGGTAGGTGAATAATAAAGCTCTAAATTGCAAAATATGCATTTATAAATTTTGCCGACTAACTTGGACAAACCAAAACAGGAATACACCATAAGTTTTACATGATCACCTTGTTTGGTTTTGGCTTGTCCAAGTTAGGGTTTATCTATAAAAAAAACCCGGCAATGTTGCCGGGTTTTTTAAATATTCAAAATATCGAATTCCTATTTGTCGTCTTTCACTTCTTCAAAGTCAACATCAGTAACTTCATCATCATTACCTCCGCCTTGCTGCTGGCCACCGGGTTGTTCGCCTGGCTGGCCGCCGGGTTGGCCTCCTGCTTGTTGCTGTGAAGCAGCATACATTTCCTGGCTTGCAGCCTGGAAAACCTCGTTGAGTTTTTTGCTGGCAGCGTCAATACCTTCGATGTTCTCGCTTTTGTGGGCTTCTTTAAGCTCGTTCAAAGCATCTTCGATGGGCTGTTTTTTGTCGGCAGGCAACTTATCGCCATATTCTTTCAATTGTTTTTCCGTTTGGAAAATCAACGAGTCGGCACCGTTGAGCTTATCGATACGTTCTCTTATTTTTTTGTCATCATCAGCGTTGGCTTCAGCTTCGGCTTTCATCTTATTGATTTCATCCTCGGATAAACCGGAAGATGCTTCAATACGGATACTTTGTGATTTGCCGGTACCTTTATCTTTAGCCGAAACATTCAGGATTCCGTTGGCATCAATATCGAAAGTTACTTCAATTTGAGGAACGCCACGTGGTGCCGGTGGAATGCTGTCGAGGTTGAAACGCCCGATGGTTTTGTTAACTTTCGCCATGGAGCGCTCACCTTGCAATACATGAATTTCTACCGAAGGTTGATTGTCGGCAGCTGTAGAAAATGTTTCCGATTTCTTGGTTGGAATGGTGGTGTTTGATGGAATGAGTTTAGTCATTACGCCGCCCAAAGTTTCAATACCCAAAGTAAGCGGGGTAACATCCAAAAGCAATACATCTTTAACTTCACCTGTTAAAACTCCGCCCTGGATAGCAGCACCAACGGCCACAACCTCATCGGGGTTTACACCTTTTGAAGGCTCTTTACCAAAGAAATCTTTTACCACATCCTGGATTGCCGGAATACGTGTTGATCCACCAACAAGAATTACCTCATTGATATCAGAAGCTGATAAACTGGCATCCTTTAGCGCTTTGCGACAAGGCTCTATTGTTTTTTTGATCAGGGCATCAGACAACTGTTCAAATTTGGCGCGGGTAAGTTTACGCACAAGGTGTTGGGGAATTCCATCAACCGGCATAATGTACGGCAGGTTAATCTCGGTTTCGCTTGAGCTTGATAATTCAACTTTTGCTTTTTCGGCAGCTTCTTTCAAACGCTGCAGGGCCATCGGGTCTCTTTTCAGGTCGATGTTCTGATCTTTTTTAAACTCATCGGCAAGCCAGTCGATAATTACCTGGTCGAAATCATCACCGCCAAGGTGGGTTTCGCCATTGGTCGATTTTACTTCAAACACACCATCACCCAGTTCGAGGATGGAGATATCGAAAGTACCACCGCCCAGGTCGAAAACAGCAATTTTATTGTCGTCATGCTTTTTGTCGAGGCCATAAGCCAAAGCAGCGGCAGTAGGCTCGTTGATGATTCGGCTAACTTTTAAGCCTGCAATTTCGCCGGCTTCTTTGGTGGCCTGGCGCTGTGAATCGCTAAAGTAAGCGGGTACGGTAATTACCGCTTCCGTCACGCTGATTCCCAGATAATCTTCGGCGGTTTTCTTCATTTTTTGAAGTACCATGGCCGAAATTTCCTGGGGTGTATATTGACGATCCTGAATTTTTACACGAGGAGTGCTATTTTCACCTTTTACAACCTTGTACGATACGCGGTTGGTTTCGGTTTGAACCCTGTCCCACGGTTCACCCATAAAACGTTTTATGGAGTACACGGTTTGTGTTGGGTTGGTGATGGCCTGACGTTTGGCAGGGTCACCCACTTTTCTTTCGTTATTATCGGTAAATGCCACAATCGAAGGGGTAGTTCTACGGCCTTCGGAGTTGGGGATTACCACAGGTTCGTTGCCTTCCATTACGGCAACGCATGAGTTAGTTGTTCCTAAGTCGATTCCAATTATTTTTCCCATGTTTATATTTCCTTTTTAATTTTTAAAATTTCAATTTGATTTGTATGAGCCGCCCTTTGTCAATGATTGTGCCAAGGGTTTTTTGTTAATAAATATGTTGAAAAGGATGTTGCCAATTAGCACAGATGTTTTTCCAAATCGCTTAAAAAAATGTTTAATAACAAGCCTTTGAGAACGAAGTGGGCTTATTTTGACAATAAATTTTGCAACTGACAAAATTGCTGTCAAAAAGGCAGGGGTTTTTTATCTGAAAAATTCATGAATTTTTCACTCTGACGGCTAAAAAGCCGTCAGAGCCGAATTTCCAAAGGAAATTCGAGGATTAACCCTCGAAAATATTTATTTTAAATATTTTCGGCCTTCGGTGATTAATTCACAAATTCAACGAATTTGTGAATTAATCAGGTTTAACAAAAAAATAAATGTTGCAAGCAGGAGAGATTTGCAACCTGGCCATATTGGGAAATATTATCATCTACACATAGTAAAAACATTATTGGTGAATACAATTATGAGTTAAGTCTAAAAACTCCAAAACTACTGATTTTTAGTCCTTTTTACCCCAATCCGTCAGCTGACGGAAGAAGTACTGAAAATTAGTAGTTTGGGAAAGTCCCCTTCAGGGGATTTAGGGGTTTTGAGGCTTTTTAGACTGGTCTTATTAATATTTTTCTTTCCACTAAGTTCGTAGTAGTACCAAAATAAAAATACTTTTGCCCAATCGGTTTAACCAAATAGTTAAATCAAAAGATTAAACCTGATGGCTAAGGAACAAAATACCGAGGACAAAATAGTTGATGCTGCAAAAACAGTGTTCGTACAAAAAGGGATGGACGGTGCGCGCATGCAACACATTGCTGATAAAGCCGGAATAAACAAAGCCTTGCTTCACTATTATTTCAGGACCAAGGACAAGTTGTTCGAGAAAGTATTCACCATAATTTTTAAAGACATTTTTTCCATTTTCGAGCGAGCTGCATCTGAAGAAGTATCCTTTGAAGAATTTCTGGAAGGATTTATCAGGCAATACATTAACATGCTCAAAAACAGACCTTACATTCCCCAGTTTGTAATTCACGAATTAAACAGGAATCCGGAAAGGATAGTTGATCTGATGCAAAACAGCAATTTCGATAAACAGCAACTCTTCGATTTGGTAAATAAGGCCATCGAAGAAAACGTAATCAGACCCATTCATCCGGTTCATTTAATTACCAACATCCTTGCAATGTGCATTTTCCCTTTCATCGCGAAACCAATTATTACAGGGTTCGCACTGGATGGCGACAAAACAAAGTACCAACAATATATTGATGAACGCCCCGAAGAGGTAATTGCTTTTGTAAAAAGGGCTGTGATTTTATAAACTTGATACTACTGCAAACTTAATGGAAAGGATTTAAACTTATTGAAGTAAGATAATTTTAGTTGGCAGTGCCGGGCTTTGCCCGTGCATCCACGAAAAATTATGAAAATTGTCCATAGGACTCCTTTGGAGAAAATTTTCTATTTTTCGGGATTGGCAGTAGGCAGTGGACTGGAGACTGAGGACTGAGGACTGAGGACTGAGGACTGAAAACCAAGAAATAATTACATCATTAAAAAAGTAATATCACAATAATGGTAGTAGAACCATAAATTTTAAAAAGATGAATAAACTACTTTTTATCCTCGCAGTTTTTGTGGCTTTTCAAGCTCCGGCACAAACACTTACCGTTGAAGCCTGCCAGGACAGCGCCTTGAAAAACTATCCCCTGATTCATCAGTTTGGTTTGATTGAGCAAAGTAAAGAGCTAACACTTTCAAATGCCAACAAGGCCTATTTGCCACAATTGGATATTACCTTGATCGGTGGAATTGTTGAAGGTATGCCAAGTCTTAATCCTCAGAGTACAGAGTCATCTTCGCTAAATACTAAACTTATTGGCATGGGTCAACTTAATCAGGTGATTTGGGATGGAGGCATGACCAAAGCAAGTAAAGGAATCATCGAAGCAAATTCGGATGTTGAAACCGCCGACATTGAAATTAGTTTATATCAACTGAAAGATCGTATTAATAATTTGTATTTCGGGATACTGTTGATTGACGAACAAATAGCTCAATTGGATTTATTAAAAGAAACCCTAAGGCGAAATCAAAAAAGAGTGCAGAACGCCATCGAAAATGGAATAGCTTTTAATTCGGATGAAGATGAGCTGAAAGTAGAATTGATAAATACCCGGCAAAAACAAGATGAATTGTACTACAATAAGCTGGCTTATATGAAAGTACTTTCGGCTATGATCGGGGAGGAAATAAGTGAGGATGCTGTATTTACAAGACCTGCTTTTGAACAGACTTTATCGGATTTATCTGTTCATCGCCCTGAGCTAACAAAATTTTCCAGCCAAAGAGCATTAATTAATGCACAGGCAGAATTGAACAAAGCCTCACTTATGCCAAAGCTTGGGGTAATGGGCTTTGGCGTTTTTCTTTCCCCCGGCTTAGAATTTGGAACTTCCACAATGAATAACTTGTTGGTTGCCGGCCTCAGCCTAAATTGGCAGTTGTCGCCATTGTATAAAAACTCAAATAATAAAAAGCTGACAAAAATCAATCTTGAACGCATCCAAAACCAGGAGGAAACTTTTTTATTCAACACTAACCTGGAATTAAGCCAAACAGATATGGAACTGGAAAAATATCGGAAGCTGCTTGAACAAGACAGCGAAATATTGCTACTAAAAACCAGCATAAAAAATGCTTACACCGTAAAGTACGAGAATGGTATTGTAACTATGTCGGCCATGCTCGATCGCATCAATGATGAAAACGTCACCAAACAAAATATGATTATGCACGAAATCCAGTACCTCATGAAAGCATATCAGTACCTTAACCTGAAAAATTCATGAATTTTTCACTCCGCTGGCTTTTGGCCAGCTGAGCCGAATTTCCAGTGGAAATTCGAGGGTTAACCCTCGAAAATATTTTATAAAATATTTTCGGCCTTTGGTGATTAATTTGTAAATTAATCAGGTTAACAAATCAGGAAATTAAAATAAATATTTGCAATGAAAACACTTAGATACATCATTCCAATTTTAATCGTTTCGCTCTTTTCGTGTTCAACCAATGAAAACGAAACAGATGCCACGGGCGTATTTGAAGCCACCGAAGTTATTGTTTCAGCCGAATCATCCGGAAAATTACTTTCCTTCCCAATTCAGGAGGGAGACGTATTATTGAAAAATCAGGCTTTGGGACAGATCGACAGCACACAATTGTATTTGAATAAGCTTCAGGTGGAAGCCAACCAAATCGCCTTACTTTCAAGCCGCCCTGATATCCAATCGCAATTGGATGCCCTGGATCGGGAAATTGAAAAGGCAGAGTTTGAAAAAAAGCGTATCGAAAAATTACTGAAAGGTGATGTAGCCACCCAAAAACAATTGGACGACATCAACGCACAAATCGATGTGCTGCAGGCAAATCGAAAGGCAAAAAAAACCGGACTCAACATCAGCACCAAAGCAATTGATGCACAAAGTTTAGCTTTGGAAGCCCAGGTTGATTTGATAAACGATCAATTGAAGCGAAGTAAAATATTGAGCCCGATCGATGGAACTGTATTGGTAAAATATGCCGAAGAAGGTGAACTGGCAGCCATGGGGAAACCCTTGTTTAAAGTGGCAGATATGAAACGAATGATCCTGCGGGCTTATGTTACCGCCGATCAGCTTCCCGAAATTAAAACCGGAAAAATCGTAAAAGTACTGGCTGAATTTGGTAAAGACGGAAACCGTGAATATGAGGGTAAGATTATCTGGATCTCGAGCAAATCGGAATTCACACCAAAAACTATACAAACCCAGGATGAAAGAGCCAACCTTGTGTACGCGGTGAAAATTGCCGTTGAAAATGATGGCGACTTAAAGATTGGTATGTATGGTGGAATAAAAATTCCCAAATAGATGAGTACAATTTCGGTTCAGGATATAAAACGAAACTACGGAAAAGTTGAAGCTTTAAAAGGCCTTAGCTTTGAGGTGGAGAAGGGCGAAATCTTTGGCATCATCGGGCCGGATGGCGCCGGGAAAACCACCTTATTCAGAATCCTGACAACCCTTTTGCTGGCCGACTCCGGGGAAGCCCGGGTGGATGGAAGCGATGTTGTAAAAGATTACAAAGAGATTCGCAAGAAAGTGGGCTATATGCCCGGGCGGTTTTCGCTGTACCAGGATTTGTCGGTTGAAGAAAATCTGAAAGTCTTTGCTTCAATTTTCAACACAACCATCCAGGAAAATTACCACCTGATCAAAGATATTTATCAGCAAATCGAACCTTTTAAAAACCGTAGGGCCGGGGCACTCTCGGGAGGGATGAAACAAAAACTGGCCTTGTGTTGCACTTTGATTCATGAGCCTGTAGTCCTGTTTTTGGACGAGCCCACAACCGGGGTTGATCCTGTTTCACGAAAGGAATTATGGGCCATGCTCAAAAAACTGAAAAAGGAAGGTATTACCATTTTGGTTTCCACACCTTACATGGACGAGGCCGGCTTGTGCGATCGAATTGCTTTAATCCAGGATGGGGCTTTTATGAGGATTGACACACCCGAAAATATTGTGGCTGCTTATAACCAGGTTCTATGGTCGGTGAAAAGTGCGGAGATGTCGAAATTATTACGAGACCTGCGCAGCAATACGGAAATCAAAAGCAGCTTTGCTTTTGGAGAAACACACCATATTACTGTAGGGAATCTAAGTGCGGAACAACTCAAAGGATTTTTAAAAGATAAGGGTCATACAGAAATAAGCATTGAACCGATAAAGGCAGGCATTGAGGATTGTTTTATGGAATTAAGTTCGAAATCATGATATGTGTATTATTAAAGTAATTTTTAAACATCTATGTAGAGCCTGCTCAAAAATTCAGAATAATAATATTTCGGTGCGCTGCACCTCCACCGCTTTACTTTATTTATGTTTCTACAAATATTATCGCCACTCTGTGGCTTATAAAAGGTGCAGAGCACCGATAATATTTGTAGCAATAGTCCGAATAAATAATAAGAAGGTGCAGAGCACCGTAATATTAAATGCAGGAGTTTTTGAATATCCGAACAAAAAACCTTGCCTCAAAACACAACATTATTTATGTAATGGGAGAGAAAACAAATTATGAACAGATGAAGGTTATCGAAACACGGGATCTCACAAAACGATTTGGTAATTTCACTGCGGTGGATGCCATTTCGTTCGATGTGGAACAAGGGGAGATTTTTGGTTTTCTGGGTGCAAATGGTGCCGGGAAAACTACTGCCATGCGCATGCTTTGTGGTTTGAGCAAACCGACTTCGGGATTTGGTCAGGTGGCAGGATTTGACATTAAAAAGAATCCGGAGAAAATAAAAAAGAACATCGGGTATATGAGTCAAAAGTTTGCCTTGTACGAAGATATGAAAGTGTGGGAAAACCTGCGTTTGTTTGGCGGTATTTATGGAGTTCCCGACAAGGAAATTAATCCAAGGATTGATCAATTGCTCAAAACCCTCGGTTTTGAAAACGAGAAAGATACAATGGTTAGTGAATTGCCTTTAGGATGGAAGCAAAAACTTTCATTCTCTGCCGCCATTTTTCATGAGCCAAAAATTGTTTTTTTGGACGAACCAACCGGAGGTGTTGACCCAGCCGCACGCCGTCAGTTTTGGGAATTAATTTACGATGCTGCCGACCGGGGAATTACGGTATTTGTTACCACGCATTACATGGATGAGGCCGAATATTGCGATCGGGTGTCGATTATGGTTGACGGGAGAATTGACGCCCTGGACAGTCCAACGAAGTTAAAGGAGAAATTTAAGGTTCAGTCGATGGATGAAGTTTTTTTTCAACTGGCACGGGGAGCAAAAGCGAAAGAATAAATGATGAAATGCTCTCAGCATGAGGGCGGGCAGGCAATGACAAATATTTACACCCGCTCTTACATTTCAACGAAATATCATTAAATTTCTCCATAGGAGTCCTTCGGACATCAGTGCATCCCGCCAAAAGGCGGGCAGGCAGTGGCTATTTTTAAATTACATCAGTGCATCTCCGCCAGCTGGCGGACAAGCGTGGCTATTTTATTAAAATGAGAAAGTTTTTAATTTTTACACAAAAGGAATTTTATCACATCTTCAGGGATCGCTGGACGATGCTCATCCTGCTTGTGCTTCCGATTTTGATGATCCTTTTATTTGGATTTGGTATTACTACAGAAATCAAAAATGCCAAATTTGCTGTTTATGATCCTTCCAACGACATGGCCACACAAAAGATCATCGACAAAATTCAAAGCAGCGAATACTTTACCCTGGAAGCCTACCTGAGCAACCCTGCCGAAATTGAAACCATTTTCCAAAAAGGTGAAGTTAGTTTGTTGGTGATTTTCAGCGAAAGTTTTTACGAAAACATGGTTCATACCGGTGATGCACAGATTTTATTTATCGCTGATGGAACAGATCCAAATACAGCTTCTACCTTGGTATCGTATGCAAGCATGCTGATTGCTGCCTTTCAACAAGAACAAATGGGATCTGCAGGCATGCCCCCCTATCAAATTCACACAGAAGTTAAATTACTTTACAATCCAACGTTGAAAGGAGCTTACAGCACAGTACCCGGAGTTATGGGCTTGATTTTAATGCTCATTTGTGCCATGATGACTTCAGTGTCCATTGCCAAAGAAAAAGAATTGGGAACCATGGAAGTTATCCTGGTTTCGCCCATGCCTCCCTTGATGATTATCATCTCGAAAATGATACCTTATTTTACTGTTTCCATCATCAATTATTTAACCATATTGGTGCTTGCAGTATTTGTGCTTGATGTACCCATTGTTGGAAGTTTCTGGCTCTTAACCGGTTTGTCGCTATTGTTCATTTTTGTTTCGCTGGCGCTTGGGCTTTTAATTTCAACCTTGGTTGAATCACAAATTGCAGCCTTGTTGGGTTCGGTAATGGGTTTATTGTTGCCGACTGTGTTACTCTCCGGTTTGATGTTTCCCATCGAGAACATGCCCATATTCCTGCAAGTCATCGCAGAAGTAATTCCTGCAAAGTGGTTTATTATGGCTGTAAAAGATGTTATGATAAAAGGCCTGGGCATCACTTCGATTCTAACTGAGCTTGCAGTGCTTGGTGCCATGGCCATTGTATTGATAGCAGTGAGTTTAAAAAAATTTAAAACCAGATTGGAATAATGACGCTACGTTATCTATTAGAAAAGGAATTTAAGCAGATCAAACGGAATACCTTTATTCCCAAGCTCATTATTATGATGCCTTTGTTTGCCATGATCATCTTTCCGTATGCAGCAAATTTTGATGTGAAAAACATCAACCTGAGCATTGTCGATCATGACAAAAGTAGCTTCTCTCAAACCCTGATTCAAAAAATACAGTCTTCAGGATATTTCCGATTAAGTGATGTTTCGGGTACATACAACGGAGCCATGAAAAGCATTGAAGCGGATGAGTCGGATGTGATTTTGGAGATTCCTGCAAACTTTGAACGCACTTTGATCAAAGATCAATCGGCTGATTTGATGATTTCAGCAAATGCCGTCAACGGAAACAAAGGCGGTTTGGGCAGTTCCTATTTAATGAACATTATCATGGATTTTAACAGTGATATCCGTGTAAAGCATTTAAAAATAGTTGATGAAGTTACGATTCCTGCTATGGAAATGATGCCTTTGTATCGCTACAATCCAACGCTAAAATACGAGGTCTTCATGGTTCCGGCTTTATTGGTTATGATTCTTGCGATGATCTGCGGTTTTTTACCGGCACTTAATATTGTTGCCGAAAAGCAAAGTGGAACCATCGAGCAAATGAATGTAACGCCGGTTACAAAATGGACTTTTATTTTATCCAAACTTATACCGTACTGGGTGATTGGCTATGTTGTATTAACAATTTCGATGGGAGTTGCTTTGTTTTACTGGGGCCTGAAGCCCTCGGGGAGTTTACTCACCATTTACCTTTTTGCCAGTTTATTTATTGTGGCTTTTTCAGGATTTGGCCTCGTTATTTCCAATTATGCCACCACCGTTCAGCAGGCTATTCTGATGATGTTTTTCTTTATGCTGACCTTTATTTTTATGAGCGGCCTTTACACTCCGGTCGAAAATATGCCGGGCTGGGCACAGATGATCAGCACCATCAGCCCTCTGAAATACATTATGTCGGTGTTTAGATTAGTTTACCTGAAAGGAAGCAGTTTTGATGAGCTACACAAACCTTTTTTTGCACTTCTAACATTCGCCACAGTTTTTTATACCTGGGCCATTTTGAGCTACAAAAAAACGGGGTAGTATTTTAGGGAGAGAGATGCTTTTTTATGTCAGTTTAATTTTTCAATTCAATCGATAATGATTTTTAAAAGCTCTATTCTTTCTTGCATTTTTAAAATGAAACTGTTTTTTTAAAAGCCAATCACCACTAATTTTTATTACTTGCATAATTTCATTTTTTATCACCAAAACCCGCATTACATAAAGCCTTTGTTGTAGCCCCGTGCTTTTTCTACTCAGCATTAGGGCGGCCATACTCTTTGGTAAGCTTCGATATATGGGTTTGCTTTTGCACGACTTATGAATGTGTATGGTTGCAAATGGATAGCAAATTCAATATCTACAAATACTTAAAAGATTGAGGAGCTGTGAAATTCTTAAATTCTTCTTTAGGGTCAATTGGGTTTTTATAAAGAATAGGATTGTCAACCTCAATTGCTACTGCTAATTCTCTGCCATTAAAGTATTCTTTAAAAAAAACCTCGTCAATACCCGAAAAATGTTTAGTCTTTCTCCATATTGATTTCGGGGAATCTTTGTGGATATGCTTAATAGAAAATTCTCCTATAATTCTTCCAACTGGCATTGTCGAATAAACTACAACCGTTTCAACTTTATTATTTCTAAATGCAATTTTTCTAAACTCAAATTTTTTCTCTCCAGAAAAAATTTTATTAGCATATTCTGGTTTTATTGATAATAATACTTTCATTTATTAAACGCTTCTTTATAAAGTATTTCAAAAGAGTCCCAATTTATTTCTTTAAACCCTCGGGGGGCATCCTCTACGCTTTTTATAACTCCAATCTCGATTAATCTTTTCAGATTTAATCTGAAAGGATTTGGAAGACTAAAAGCATAAAGAAAATTAACTACAAAAGGTTTTCTTTTATACCTATTCCAATATTCCATTAACTCTTCATCTTTCAAAGCAGTTCGCTTACGACAAACCTTTTTAAGTTCATCAAAAGTCTCTGGATGCACAATATTCTCTACAATTCCTATCGTAGTCACCACACTTTTGTAATACCCACCTGTCCTATAAAAAACTATTAAATCACCCGTATTTAGGTTTCGCTCATGTGAATGCGAAATGTACACTTTTTTTATGGCATTTCTATGTGGCACATTTTCGATAAAATCTAATGGAGACTCTGTACTTAATATTGAATCTGGAAATAGTTCCGTATGATATTCAGGATATATGGGTACTAAAAACACTTTTCCCTCTTTTGACAAAAAGGGGAATGTTAGTCGTGGATTATTCCTGTCAGCGGGTTTTACAAAAGGTCTAACATAAACATTTTCTGTACCTGTAGAAGATTCTTTAGTCCCCCAGAAAATAAAACCCCAATATTCCAGCAATTCAATAAGTCTCTGTTGTTCTGAGCGTTTATCAAAGATTGTAACATATATTTCTTCAACATTAAGTTTAAGGGCATTATCAAAAATGATTTTTAAAAACCGTTCCCCCAACTTAAAACCATTTGCAGAAACCTTAAATGTCCCCATTTTCAATCTTTCTTTCGGCAGTAATGGTGGAGTAATATTTGAGTAGTCTTCATTAGCGCCCTCTTTCTTTACAAACAAGAACGAATTTATTTCACCCAAATACGAACAAATATAGGATACTTCTTCAGATTTATGGTTAAACCACTTGTCAAAGCCCTCATAATCAATCCTGAAACTATCGAAGAAAGATGATTGTAAATCAATATTACCAAAATATTCCTTTTTAACCGAAAGCGTTTTGTAATCAACAAGGTTCGGATTTTCGGCGATAGCCTTTTCAACAAATTCTTCAATGTAGAATACCCTTTCACTAATTCCTAACAAATTAGCTTTTTGATGTATCTTTTTGTCCTCTGTAATGAGACAGTCAACTCGATTTACATAGACTTCATTTAGCAACAAAGTGTCATTTTTATCGTTACCTGTCACATCAATAGTATTACTTATATTACCGACATCGGAATGCAATGGAGCTGTGGTTTTCATTACCTGATAACTTTCCAACTTGATACCCATAGAACGAACAACCGCTTTGTCTGTATGTCGTTGTAATTCTTCTGCGGTTACCGGATGTATATATTTAGCATAGCCTAATTTATCAAGCCAGAAAAAAAGAGTGCCAATGCTTTCATTAATAATCCTACTGGTCTCGCGATGAATAATAATATTTGTATCAAGTATCGCCCGCATCATAATAATTTTATTAGAGGTTGATAATTTCCATTTTTTATTTCAATCAATGGTACATTTAGTAATAATGCAATATCCTTGGAATACTCTATTTCAGCAATTTGCATTTTTTCTAATGTGTCAATGTTGTAAAATTTTTCATCCCGTTTATTTATTCGTTCTTGAATTTGATCAACATCGTCAATAACAATTGCAAACAGCATTGGATTTATCTGTTCAAAAGTTTCTTCTGGTATTCTCTCTACTTCTCCTTTTGCATTAAATAAACAAAAATGTCCATCTAATAAATAGGTTTTGTTTTCATTAATTATTCTACTCAATCCTGATATTAATCTCTTTTGAGTGTCCTTAATATTGGCTACTTTTTTATTGTCAGGTTTGCTTAATTCATTCCATTTTAAGACATCACTTGCAGTTATATGGATCAAATTTGTTTCCTCGCAGATTTTCTTGCAAATCGTACCTTTGCCAACTCCATGAATTCCCCCTATAAAAAGTAAATTTTCCATAACGATTAGTAGTGTAAAAGTACTAATAAATCTTTTCCCAAATTTTGCTTTTTTGCCATTTATTTATATTTCTCAATACCATTAATAATCACTATGCGCAGGGAAGAATTAGGCTCTTTTGGTTTTCTTTAGTGTAGCTTTCTGGGTCGGTAAGAACCAAATGTGCTTTATGTGTGGTGGTTTTTACAATGAACGCTAACGATTGAGTATGTGTACAATTTCCTTTATTTCTCCTTTATGAAAAGCACATCCAAGGTTCTGAAATTCATCAACAAAAACGTTTTTAAACTTTTGCACGCATTTCCAAATGCTTAAAATCGGATACTTTTCCTCGCTGATGGTGATGTTCATTTCCTGTGCTTGTTTTTGTCCGGCTAAATTATGAATTTTTCAAGAGAACCAATTATTTTCAGTCTTTTATGTTTCTTTTGCCATCCATCCTATTTTATCAAAAACATAAAACGAAAGCGATAATACCACACCAACAACTGCCGCCAGGGCTATTCTGATGATGTTTTTCTTTATGCTGACCTTTATTTTTATGAGCGGCCTTTACACTCCGGTCGAAAATATGCCGGGCTGGGCACAGATGATAAGCACCATCAGCCCTCTGAAATACATTATGTCGGTGTTTAGATTGGTTTACCTGAAAGGAAGCAGTTTTGATGAGCTACACAAACCTTTTTTTGCACTTCTAACATTCGCCACAGTTTTTTATACCTGGGCTATTTTAAGCTACAAAAAAACGGGGTAGTATTTTCGGGAGGGGATTACAGTTTTCGAGTTATGTTAATTCTAAGATTATGATTATCAATTACGCTAACCAATCAGTTTAGCAAAGAACTTATAAATATTATGGCAATCAATAGCCCTGTGCGGGGCATAGCCGTCAACTTAAGCACAAACAACTCAGTATGAGTTGTGGTATTGTAGTGTAAATTAAGGAATTAACGTTGAACAACCCAGTATGGGTTGCGGTTTATTTCCTCAACCCATACTGGGTTGTAAAGAACATTGGAAAAACCGGGTACAGACTACAATACCTAAACCTCCCGCTGAGGCGGGACAGGCTGTACCGGGTTTCCAACCAATATTTTCTATTCCTTAACTTGACGGCTATATGTCATGCGGGGTATAGTGATTAGTCTCATCTGATAGATTTTTGCCTTTTATCATATCCCCAGAATAAAGTCCAGGACTATTGATTCTTTTTCAATTAAACAGCTACATTCAAATTGAGGCGACTGATTAGTTATCAACCACAAAGTCGCAGCAATCTGCAGAAAAGTTTCCTTACCTTTGCCCGAAAGGAAAACTATTGATGATTACAGATATAAAGGTAAATAAGCCAGAACCTATTACGCCTAAGGAAAAAATAAAGTTGTTTGAACGTGGGACGGATATTCAATTTTCGATTGAAGCATTAGAAGCCGGTGAACCCATATTAATAATAGAATTTTATAGTAATGGATTGTTGCTTCTGCAGGAGTTACATAAGCATTTGAATAGAAAATTTCCGAATAAGTCGTTTCAGGAGCAACGCGAGTATCGGTCAGAATATCATAAGCTGTCGAATCTTATTTTAATAGAAATTGCAGATCATAAATTGGCAGTAAAGAAGGCTCCCTGGATTGGCTGGATAGAAAAGCTTTATCCGGAAAAAAGTAATTTCTTGTTATCCTTTCCACAAGTACAAGGATTAAACAGTGCCTGGCAGTGGTATCAAAATGGGATTTCTATTCCTGTGCTTCGAAATAAAATTCATCCCTATTATGGCACTTACTTTCCTACACGTTTCGAGCATTTGCAACTTTTCGACAATTGGCTGAAACGTTACAAAGGGCCCAAAAAGTCGGCCATAGACGTTGGGATTGGGAGTGGAGTACTTTCTTTACAAATGGTAAAATATGGTTTTCAAAAGGTTTTCGCGACAGATACAAACCCCAATGCCATTGTCGGATTTCAAGAGTTTATGGGAGATACAAAGTTGTCGCGAAAGATAGAATTAAGCTTTGGGCATCTTTTTGGCAAGTGGGAAAAACAGACAGAACTGATTGTTTTTAATCCGCCCTGGTTGCCAAAATCTCATGATCTCAATAGAATTGATGAAGCTATTTACTACACTGAAAAGCTGTTTCCTGATTTTTTTGCAGGAGCAAAACAAAGGCTTTTACCCGAAGGAAAACTTGTGCTTATATTCTCGAATTTAGCTCAAATAACAAATGCCACAAACGAACATCCGATTGAGAAGGAACTAACTGAAGGTGGGAGATTTGAATTAGAAAAATGTTTTAAAAAAACCGTGAAAGCTGCTTCAAAAAAAACAAAGCGAGATCAGCACTGGCGTTCTTCCGAAGAAGTAGAGCTTTGGATTCTGACAAATAAGTAAGTTTTGATGTTACCACACGTTTATTCTTCTTCTGCTAATTTTAGGGCTTTTGAAATAATCCTTTGAGTCGGTATTTTTGATTTTCAGAATTTCAATCCAGTCAATTAGTTTTAAGTCCTAACCTGGACAAGCCAAAACCAAACAAGGTGATCATGTAAAACTTATGGTGTATTCCTGTTTTGGTTTGTCCAAGTTAGTCGGCAAAATTTATAAATGCATATTTTGCAATTAAGAGCTTTATTATTTCTCTTCCTTTCATATTAACGATGATGCATTTTAAATTTTGCTTGGGTACCTTATCTCTAATATGGTTTGTGTATTCCATTTTCAATTTCAATATAAACTGCAAACGGAACAAGTTTTTTTCTGTAAATTTTTTCCAATAGATTGAGTTTTCCAATTTTTAGCAATGATAAAATCGGGGTAGTATTGGATATTATTCTATGCATTTCTTAAATCTGATTCTAATTCGTTTTCAAATCCTTGGTGAAAATATGATACATTATATTTTTCAAGCAAATCAAGAAAATCAACCCGATTTATGCCTAATAGCTTTGCAGCAAGACCTGATGATATTTTACCTAACTCATATAGTTTTACAAGTGAAAGTGTTTTCATTTCACTCCTAAATTCCTGGTCTCCCATTTTGAGTGAAAACGCTAAAGATTTCGGATAGTTTATTGATATCAAATGTTCCATTTTACTTCACTATCAAGATACAACTTACCTTGATGCGAGGCAGAACGCTCGAATAACCACTTAAACCCCAATGTTTTATGACCGCGTGTTGTATGCTGGTGTTTATTCATTTAAATCTGTCGATCAATTATTTAGCTCTAAAATAATCAATCTTTCAATACGCACCAAACTATCCACGAAGCACAAATTTATTTTGTTTTTTTAGCGTTGGACAAAAAGCCCTGTGGGCTAATTGGGTCGGCTTTGTAAGCTTTTTGGCAAAGCTTGGCATTTAGCGTTGGCTTGTGGGGCTTTGGTCCCGATAGACATCGGGATGCTTACAAATAGGGCTGGCTCTTTCATTATGCTAGTAAGTTCTCTAATTTAGATTTCCATTTTTCCCAATCTGGCATTTCTTTAGTTTGTAAATCAATGAATTTTTGAGTGTGGTCGTGATAAACCAAATGGCACAACTCATGAATGATTACATATTCAATACAACCGCTAGGTGCTTTTATTAATTCGGGATTTAAAATTATTTTTCCTTTTGGCGTGCAACTCCCCCAACGTGTTGGCATTTCTCTAAATACAATTGCATCTGGCACAACCTTATGCTTTTTAAATTTCTCAATTAGCGGTTGAGCTATTTCTTTAAATTTTGATTTAGCATGAAGCAGATACCATTCTTTTACTAATCCTTTAACTTTTGTTTTATCTGAGGTGCGTACTTCAATGAATTTACCTTTCAATTTTACAGAATCCTTTTTACCCGATTCAATTTTTAAAAGGTATTGCCTTCCCAAATACAAATGAGTTTCACCACCAATATATCTGCGTGCTGGTGTCTTTGGCTGAAATGATAAAAAGAAACTTTGTTGTTTTATTATCCAAGCCGCTTTTTTCAATAGCTTTTCTTTGATTTTGTCTATTGAACTATCAACTGGGGCTTTCACCAACACATCTAAATCAGGAGTTACAGTAATGCCTAGCGTTTTCCTATCGGAATATTCCACAAAAAAGTCTATTTTCTTGCTGCCAAATTTAACTGATGTATTCATTATTTGTAACGGAGTTTAGCAACTTCAATGCATCTATCAGCTATTTCATCCATTTCACCAAATGAAAGATTGATATTGTTTTTATCCCTCACCTCATCAATTAAATAATCGCCAATTTCTATTTGAAGTTTTCCAGTAATATTAGATTTAAACTGCCAATCTATAATTGGGGTATTGTTGTCCAAAATAGCTTGTTTAATTAGTTCATCAATTTGCAAAGCTGTTTGTACCGAGATTTGAGTTTTCACCACATTATCCTGAACTTTTTTATCCAATGATTCAAGTGTTAAACCATAGAATGCTTTTGCTATATCTTTTTCTCGAAGTGCTTCTGGTATATCATTATCAGTGTGTGCCAAAACATTGTTCATAATCTCTTGAACTTTGCTTAGATATTGAGCTTCATCAATCCGTTTTGCTTCATAATCGGCAATGGTTTCTTTCAACATTTCAGAAAACTTCTTGTGAAATGCAGGGTCTTCCTCCATTTTCTCAGAAATATGTTTAGCGGTACGGCTTGCAATTTTATCCGCTTTGGCAGCTTTACCTGTTGTGTTCTCTACTTCTTGCTGAAATTTTTCTTTGTTGAAAATATTTACCAACTCGGTTATCACTTCAACCTTTTCGGTTGTAATGTGTGTGTCAATAAGTTTTTGAATTTGACCTTCATACTGTTTGTAACCGATTTAAAAATATCCCACAATTCAAAGTGTCATTGACCAATCCTTGTGAATTTCTCCAAAATAGATTTACCAGTTTTGGAGTTTTAAAAAAGTAGGAGAAAAACAGAGAATCTGCGTTTTTCTTTGGTTTTAAAATAGTGTAGGCTGGACTTACAATTCCTTCTAAATCGGATAATGCGCTTCTTCCTTGCCACATTCGCATTGTATTGTAACCAATATCACCTTTGTGGATTTTTTTATACTTTGATTTATCTGCGTTTGAGGTATCCTTCTTAATTGATTCGTCTTGTGGATAAACCCCATTTTGACCTATGGAAAGAAGCATAAATCCATTATTATTCCTTTCGTTCCTTTCCGCGAACATATCACCCAAATGATATTCCTCCCAATCCCCACTAAACCCCTTCATCCGTTTCTTACCCGTTAATAAATTCTGCATTAACCATTTTTTACTTAGCTCTTTTTGGGCAACAAGCTGGTTGTTTTTGTTTCTGGCGGTGTCCATTAAGCTTAGGGCTTGGGCTATGGCACGTTGTTCGGGGAGAGGAGGGAGAGGGATTTTTAATCCACGAACGTTAGAGTGATTTAACCCTTCTCTATTTCCTCCAACCTGTGCTTTTAGAATTGCTATTTGTCCAATATCTGAAGAAATATAAAATTGAAGAAAAGAATTACAAAGGTCACTTGTTGTTCTAATTATGCAAACGTGTTGATTGACATTTCCTTCTGAAAAATTTACAGGCACCACACAACTCCTCCCAATAGAAGCTCCTGTGATGTTTAAAAGGATGTCTTGCGCTACAACCATTGAACCACTCATCTTGGAATGAATAGATTCAGGAATATATTTAATATTCTCAAGTATAAACTGGTCGTCGTTTACATTCTGACTTCTAATAAATGGAATTCCTTCATTTGTATAAACAGCTTCTCCTCCCCTGGGAGTGCTTCCACTTCCTACTTTTAAAGTGTGCCATCCTAACTTGCTGACCTCCCAATCATGTGGAATAGCAGAATTATAAAATGGTTTTGTATTGTTTGCGTTTTTATTCATTGTTTGCTTTTGCCATCCATTAGTTCTCCTTTAGTTTTCTTTCGAGTTCTTTTATTGTTGGCAGCGATGATACCAGGTTATTTGTGCAAGTGACACCTGCACTTTTTTCGGAGTTTTCATTTTCCATTTGTGCAAGCGGTACTTGCACAAATGGAAAATCGGCGTATTCCAAAGCAAAAGCACGCATGTATTTTAAATTTCTAAGCGAAAATCCTTTCATGTCAGGAAACTCTGAACTTAGGTCGGAAGACAAAATATTAATTACCTGACTTCCCCAACCCTCCTTTTTTTGCTTGCGAATGATATTTGTTCCAATAGTCCAGTATAATTGCAATAAGTCGGCATTTACTTTTAAAGCCGTTTGGAGTCGGGCAGTTTTAATGAGGTCAAACAGCTCCGTTTTCCATACTAAATACTCTTGGGAAACTATATCGGATACTAAATTGTTGCTGTCTTTTTTATTGTCGCTTATGTTATTCATCGCCCACTAATTCTTTTAAATATTTATCCATTTCTGCCTGCACCCCCTTTAGTTCCCCCTCCAGATTTTCAATTTCTTGTTGCACAGCAGCAATATCCACTTCGGCCTCTTCCTAAAAAGTGTCAACATAACGTGGAATATTCAGGTTGAAATCGTTTTCCAGTATTTCTTCGAAAGTAGCAACATAGCTGAATTTATCTTCCACAATTCCAGCTTCCAGATTACTTTCATTGAACTTTCGGTAAGTTTCAACAATATGGTCAATATGTCCATCATTAAGCTTGTTTTGATTTTTAGCAGAGTCGTAATGTTGGCTGGAATCAATAAACAATACATTGGTATTTGGCTTCTCGACTCCGCTCGAAGTCAAGACTTTTCCTCTGTTAAAAATCAGGATAGCTGCAGGTATGCCCGTTCCAAAAAACAAGTTGGCAGGTAAGCCAATTACAGCTTCCAATAGATTTTCCTCAATTACCTTTTTACGGATTTTACCTTCACTGGCTCCACGGAATAAAACACCGTGCGGAACCACAACGCCAACTTTTCCTGTGCCCTCGTAAGTAGTTTCAATCATGTGGGTAATAAAAGCCCAATCACCTTTGCTTTTTGGTGGTACACCACGCCAAAAACGGTTGTATTGGTCAGTTTCTGGGTCGTATGAAATTGTAGTTTTATCACCTTCTTTATCTTCCACTTTGCCCCATTTGTCCAACGAAAATGGTGGATTTGCTACAACGGTATCAAACTTCATTAAGGCATCTCCCTCTTTTAGTTTTGGGTTGCGTATGGTATCGCCCCAGCGAATGGTGGCATCATCAAATCCATGAAGGAACATATTCATAACTGCTAATGCCCATGTGCTGCCGTTGGCTTCTTGTCCGTATAAAGAAAAATTCTTTGAACCAACTTCTTCGCCAGCTTTAATCAATAGCGAAGCTGACCCACAAGTTGGGTCGCAAATTCGTGAACCGGGTTTCGATTTGGTCAGTTTTGCAATTAAGGTTGAGACTTCTTTTGGAGTGAAAAACTCACCCGCTTTCTTGCCTGCATCACTTGCAAAACGTTCTATCAAAAACATATAGGCACCACCAATAATATCGTTGCCATCCAAATGCGAAGGGCGCAAATCCAGTTTGTCCTGATTGAAATCAAGCAATAGGTTTTTTAGTCGTGTATTTTTATCCTTTGGTTCGCCAAGCTTACTGTTGTTAAAGTCAATGTTTTGGAAAATCCCTGCACCATCTTCGCTATACAACTTTTCACGGTTGGCTTCTTCTAAATCTGTCAGCGCAATATTTATCAATTCACCAATATTGGCTTCGTTACGGCTATCGAACAGAAACTTGAAATGGCTATGTTCAGGAACAACAAAGCGTTCGTGTTGCATGGCTCGTTTTGCCCTTTCATGTTCACCATTGTATTTTTTCAAATAGGCTTCGTATTTATCATCGTGCACATCGCTTAAATACTTAATAAAAAGCATTGTGAGCACATAATCCTTATACACACTTGGGTCAATACTTCCACGAAAGGTATCGCAAGCTTTCCATACTGCATTATTAATGTCGTCTTGTGTTATCATTTTGAATTATGATTGATGAGTTATGAGTTTTTATTTTTTGAAGTAATAATCGCACTGCGAAGCATTTTTAAGAGTTCATCTGCCTCAGGGTGCAATGACATGAATTCTGTTTTTGTCAAATAATCTGAATAATACAAAAGTTCAAGCCAATACATTGTTTCATCACATTCTTTTTGAGAAATGGATAATTTGTGGATAAAATCGGCTTTGCTTTGGGCATTTTGCGCTTCCCTTATGTTTGCATCGATTGATGTTCCTGATCGAAGTAATTGCTTGCTCAATACATATTCTTTTTTCTCTTCAATAAAATGTTTGTATAATTTAACAATTCTCAATGCAAACTGAAATGATTTGTCTTTTAGTGGATTCTTCTTTTCATTCATAACTTATAATTTATCATTTATAACTAACCATAGTTTGGTTTGAATCTCTTTCTCTCTAAGATTTTTAATTTGTTGTATTAGATTCTTTTCCTTGTTGCGGAGTTTAAATAGTTGTAAAATCAATTCTTGCTTATGAATATTTGGTATTGGGATTTCCAATTCAGACAAAACGGCTTTTGAAATTGAAGCAATTGCCGAACCTCTTGCTTGTCCTTTTAATAAAGTTTGTGTACTTGAATGATTAAGAAACCAGGTCAGGTAACCAGGTAATACATTCCTGTCATGTAATCTGATTACAAGAAAGGAAGTGGAAGCAACAGCTGGCATTTCTTCGCTCTCATACCATGCAGCAAAATTCTTTGTTCCTTTGGCAGCAAACAAAACATCTCCTTTTTTAAGTAAGTGTTTTTTAATCTTATTATTTGTGTCTAAGTCAGGATATAATTTATCCGCGAGCTCTCCATTTTCATCAAAGTGTTTAGCTTGTAAGTAAATGATTTTACCATGTTAATTATGGATGATCTGTTGTGATTTCTCATGCTGATATTCTTTTATTTAATTCCTTTTTTTAATAAAGCCTAACCGTATCCCTATATTTATTTACAATATTTCTCCTTTACCTTCTCAAAATTCAAGCTCACTACCGAATTGTCTTGGTGTGTGTCATAAACCAATTTGATTACAGAATTCCTCATTTGTTGACAACATTTTAATTAGGCCACCAAAATTAAGGAATTTTTTCATAAAAGAAGAGGGATTCTCAGCTCCCTCTTTTTGGATATCATCGTGATGGAAAACTATTGCTTGATTTATAAAACCAGTGTTGCAGGTCTTTTCATAAGCTATCCATAAATCTTCCTATTTAACATAGTATAACCAGGCATCCGGGCCAAGTGGTAAACCGATCAGAATCCAAACTATCATCAGCAAAGACCATGCAATGAAGAATGCAATTGAATAGGGCAGCATAGTAGCCATAAGTGAACCTATGCCCGATTTCGAATCATATTTTTCGAAATAGACAATAATCAAGGCAAAAAAGCTCATCATAGGAGAAATAAGGTTAGTAACACTATCGCCTATGCGATAAACTGCCTGCGATAATTCGGGAGAATACCCCAACAACATAAACATAGGAATAAACACAGGCCCCATAATAGCCCATTTTGCCGATGCACTTCCCATAAACATATTAATTATACCAGAGATAATAATAAACATAATAACCAATGGAATGAGTCCAAGATCAGCGCTTTGGAGGAATGCGGCTCCTTTCACGGCAACCAGAATACCGAGGTTGCTCCATTTTAACCAGGCAACAAACTGTGATGCAAAAAAGACCAACACTAAAAAGGAAATCAAACCTTTAAAACTGCTGTTCATGCCGGTTATAACATCTTCATGTTTTTTAAAAGTACCACTTACATATCCGTAAACAATTCCGCAAGTGCCTGCTATAATAAACAAAACTGCAATAAATCCCTTTATCACCGGCGAATGAAGTATGGTATTGTCGTCAGCTCGTAAAATTCCATGATCAGGAACAAGACCCAATGCAATAATTATTATAAAAAACAAGAAAACTAAGCCTGTCCATTTAAGTCCTTTTCTTTCTTTTACACTTAGATTGGTGATTTCTTCTTTTTCCACATCTCCGGTGTATTTGCCAAGCCGGGGCTCAACTATGGCTTTGGTTACCCATGTCCCTACAATAGAAATAACAAAGGTTGAAACTACCATAAAGTAATAATTGGATGTAGGCAGTACATAATATTCCGGGTCAACAATTCTTGCAGCCTCAGTTGATAAACCGGCAAGTAAAGGATCTATAGTTCCGATTAATAAATTTGCGCTGAATCCACCACTCACACCAGCAAAAGCAGCAGCCATGCCGGCTATAGGATGCCTGCCTAAAGAATGAAAAATAATTCCTGCCAACGGTGGCAATATGAAACGGTTGGGTTTTCGAAGCACGTCTTTGTCCACCGGGGAAAAAGGTAATTTGGAAACCAAATGTCCGCAAAACACTGAGCCTCAACTGTTTTATATTGTGTGTTGGCGGCAGTAATTTTTTATTTTGTTTCAATTGTTCTTTTTAATTCTTTTTCAAGATATATCTGGAACAATTCTTCAGTTGTTTGACTAATTCATCAATATCACTTTGCTTTGGATTTAGAAACCAACTCTTTATACTCCAAATAATCCAACATATTTTGTAAATCAGAAGTAATTGTTTGCGGTGATAGCCTCACCAATATTTCATTATTTGGCTCTTTACAAAACTAAGTGGGTAAATAGTATTTATTAAGTTTTTGAAATTGGAGGTTAGCAGTAAGTATATAAATGATATTTATGATGGTTTGAGTTTTTTTGTAGCCCCTGGCTTTTGCTTTAGCTGCCTGGAAGATTGAATTAAAACCTTCAAGAATTCCGTTACTGATTTTATAGTCTATCCAATTTATGATACCGTTCCAATGTCGTTTAACACCGATTTTCGCAGGCGCAATAGATGTACATAATTTAATCCTAATTTAGTGAGTCCAGATTATTTCCAATTTTTTATTGTCAAGCCATGGAACGGTGATTGGTTTTTGCAATTTGGCCAC
>Ga0307990_1000988_pt1 | contig 24325 bp, 21 predicted proteins | sample EllFjometagen129_FD_203168 | JGI IMG/M metagenome (GOLD analysis project Ga0307990, IMG submission 203168) | Marine microbial communities from Ellis Fjord, Antarctic Ocean - #129 | ecosystem: Environmental > Aquatic > Marine > Unclassified | place: Southern Ocean | collected 2014-10-08
AAAACGGAAAGGTATGGATGGAAAATGCTAATAATAAAACAAACACCGATATCAACTGAGCAATCGTATCGAAATTGTCTGGAGCAATAGAATGTTGAAACGCATTAGCCAAATCGCTCTAATCGCTTGCATTATCATGGTTGTCTATTACACCTTTAAATATTATCCCTATTGCAAATGGCCCGATGTTGACGAAGAGGAATTGGAAGCATTTGCCAAGGATTGCTACGAGGTCACCAAAGAGCTTAATGATCGTCCCAAAGATGATGTACTGCGACTTCAGACCATTACGGACGATTTAACTGAAGTTATCAGTCAAAAAGATATGTTCGATTCAGACCAGTGGCCCCCCTTTGATTATAGAAAAGACGACAAATGGGATGAACATTACGCCTCGATAGTGAAACACGACGAAGCGCTAAAGAAAATCACAGAAGACGGATTTGTTTTTCAAAAGGACGCCTATGATTTCGATGTTGAGGATACTTTTGAATCTCCAATATTAATTCCTTTGAGGAAGCTTTTTTCTTGGCAGATGGCGGCGATTCGTTACGAGATGGAAAATGGTCAAAAGGATAAGGCGATTTTCAGGCTCGAAGCGATGATGACTATTGTCCATGGATTATTGGGTACTCCTTCAATTCTGCCTTTGGCAACAGGCAATTACGTCATCAGGAAAACGGACAAAACAATTCTGTCGATAATCCCGCACCTGGACTCTGCGGACCTGGCGCGGATAGAAAAGCAGCGAGAATCCTACCCTGACCCGATGGATGTTTTTGTAAAGGCGATTCAGGATGATGTTCACTTCTCGGCTACGACAATTGTACGAGGTTTGCCAAATTTTGTTCGAAACAGCGCGGAATCTGATGACTATGACAAGGTTGATAAATTAATTATTTTCCTGAATTGGATTCGCTGGTTTGAAAGGCAAAGGGCTGTTTATCTTATCGCGAAAAAGAAGCAGATCAACTACATCAGGACCTGGGACGAATCTGGCAGAAATGGCGATCCTGTCTTTCTGGATCCAAAAACAGAATTTAAATATTCTATCGGACCGAGCATCGCTTGGATGAAGATTGACAGAATTTTCAATAGCACAAACCTACATGAACAGCGCGTAAAAGCGATGAAAACAGTCCTCGGCTGGTTTGCGTCTTCGGAGGATTTCCAGGCTTTGGAAAGGCGCGAGATGGAATACGACGATAAGCATCTGATTGTTGTCGAAAATGGGAAAGTATGGATGGAAAAGAAAGGCAGCGCAGCCGATGGCGATGAACAATCCGCTACGCAAGGAGAAGCGCAGCCATGACGATCCTCAATGAAAACAGCTTATGCAAAACGCTCGACGCTTTTAACGAAGCCTTGTTCTTCCAACGCAAGATCGCCAAAACCGAGCAAAAAGTTTTCGCCCAAGGCTTCGCTCTTTCCACCACCAGAGGGGATGTCCCTCTCGTTCGATCTGGAGGCCCTCGACAGGCGTACTCCCTCGAATGACCAAATTACCAAATTACCAATTAATAATGGCCGACTGACTAACGGACACAGCGCGCGCTGTAGTAGTCGAAGTCGATGGCGGCGCTGTGGATGTAGCCGTAGCTGAAATAGACGTACCACGCGTGGATGTCACTGTCCGCGACCGGTGAAGACGACCAAAACCAATTGCACTCACCCGGCAACTCCGAAGGCCCATAGCAGCCGTTGTTGGGTCCGTCGCCATTAATACACGAGCAGGATCCGTCGTCTTGACATGAGGAATCCAGGCAGGAATCCGTGATGCCGCACGAGCCGCCGGTTACCGTGCCGTCGCAGCCGCGAATCAACGTGCGAAGCTCCGAAATGGTCGGCAAATGCCAGCCGCCTCCATCCAAGGCCAAGTTGTCGCAATATGATTTGGCGTCGTCCCACAACAAGATACTGCTCGACGAAGTCACCTGCCATGTCAGGTCCGAAGAAGAATCGGTCCACGTGTCGTCGGAGGCGTCATCGTCATCGTCGGCATCGTCGTCGGCATCATCGTCGGCATCGTCGTCGGCATCGTCGTCGGCATCATCGTCGGCATCATCGTCGTCGTCATCGTCGGCATCGTCGTCGTCCCCGATGGAGTCGTCATCATCGTCGTCTGCATCATCATCGTCGCCCCCGCTGGAGTCGTCATCATCGTCGCCACACGAAACCAGCAGACCGAAGCCCAGGAAAAGCACTGCCGTGAGCATCAAGAAATAAAACTTACTCATCGATCCCTCCCGTTGAAAGTGGGTTTGAAATCAACCCAGGAAAGAGTACACAGAAAAGCAAAGCGTAATCAAGACAATTACTCATAAACATTCATGTGGCGCGCGCGATGATGATTCCCGCAAACAGGGCCACCAGTCCGATGCCGTTTTGCATCATGACGTTGCCAAAAGCATGCAGCCATGCGGAAGATTGGGTCAGTTCGCCGGTCGCCAGAATGAATGCGGAAAAGGTTGTGAAGGCACCGAAAAAACCGATTAGCACAATCGTCTTGATATCGCCTGATTCGGACCATCGGCTTTCAAACATCGCCCAGGCGAAACCTGCCGCGAAGCACCCGACGACATTCACCACGAGCGTGCCCCACGGGAAAGATGCGCCCCATGTGCGTTCAACCAGTCCGTCCAGTCCGTACCTTGCCAGGGTTCCGGTGCTTCCGGCAAGAGCTATCAACAGTATTTTTATGGCCATGAATCCTCTAGTTTTATGGACCGGTGCAAATTCCGTCGTTCCAACGGATCTTGTAACTAACAAAAGGTTGGCATCGCGGTCAATACTGCTACATCAAGCCCCTGTGCGCGCCGCCATCCACGCACAGCGTGACGCCGGTGATATAGGAGGCGCGTTCGGAGGCGAGAAATGCGACCAGCGCGCCAAATTCCTCCGGCGAACCCATACGCTGCGCGGGCAGGCCGCGGATTACGTCGGCTACGGGGCCGGATTCGGGCTTCGTGTACAGGTCGGCGTCTTCGCCGAGCAATTGCCGGACGCGGTCGGTGAGCATGACGCCGGGGCAGGCATTGTTAACGGTCACGCCTTTCGCGGCGACCTCCGTAGCGACTGTCTTGGCGTAGCCGACAAGCCCCGCGCGGGCGGCGTTCGACAAAATCAGGCCGTCCACGGGTTGCTTGACGGCAATGGAGACAATGTTGATCACGCGCCCCCACTGACGTTCTATCATACCGGGCATGGCCCTTCCCGTGAGATCGACGGCGGAGAGCATGTTGAGTTCCAGTGCCCGGCGATAGTCCTCAAGATCGAATGCGGCGTAACCACCCGGCGGAGGACCTCCGGCGTTGTTGACGAGGATATCGATTTTGCTCAACTCTTCGACCGCCCTTTCAAAAAAGCGTGCGCGGTCTTCTTCCAGGCTCATGTCGGCGATGACGGGCACGGCGCGCACGCCAAACTCTCGAATCTCGTCCGCTGTTTGTTTGAGACTTTCCTTGCCCCGGGCGCACAGCGCGATGTTAACCCCTTCCGCCGCCAGTTCCAGGGCGCAGGCGCGACCCAGGCCTTTACTCGCGGCGCACACCAACGCATTTTTTCCTTCAAGCCCCAGGTCCATAACCGCCCTCCGAAAAGATAACTCTATAGATGGATCAACCTGGCTGGATTATACACGATGATAGTTATTGATAAAGAAAAACTATTGGCTCATTTTCCGTGGTGAGAGTATCAAGCGGTATTGTCATTCCGACTGGAGCGAAGCTTTTAGGGAGGAATGACAATATTGCGCTAAACTTGCCCGGTCGCGGCAACCCCTCGACTTCGCTCGGGACAGGAAATGTCGCTCCTACATTCGCGGTTACAAACCGCTCCTACATACAAAGGCTGAAGGGCGAAGGTTGAAGGATGAGCCAGCCTGGAGATTCGTCTCAAGCCAAAACCTAAACCCTGAACCCTTCCTCACATTGACCGATGTTTATTGCTAATTGTTCATTGTTAATTGAACCAAACCCTGGACCCTAAAACTACGCGCCTTCCATCATCTCTCTGGCCGCTTTGCGCGCCGCATCGGTGACTTTTACGCCACCGAGCATTCGGGCGAGTTCTTTTTCGCGCCCCGCGTCGTCAAGCCTTTCGACAGTCGTAAGGGTGCGGCCTTTGGCGACAAGTTTTCTCACGGCGATATGCGTGTCGGCGAGACCGGCGATTTGCGGCAGATGCGTGATGCACAAAACCTGGTGATGCTGCGCGACGGATTGCAGTTTGCGCCCCACAATCTGCGCCTGCGCTCCGCCGATTCCTGAATCCACTTCATCAAACACGAGGCTCGGCACAAAAAAGGTTTTGGCCAACGAGTTTTGGATGGCCAGCATGATGCGCGACAACTCGCCTCCGGAGGCGATTTTCGCCAGTGGTTTCGGATCTTCGCCGGGGTTGGCGCTCAGCATAAACTCGGCCCTTTCGGCACCGTCAGCGTCCAGGCGCATATCTCCCGCATCGATCCCCGCGTCCGCGGGAACGGGATCGAAACGCGCCTTGAACACGGCCTTTTTCATGTCCAGATCCGACAGTTCGGACTGGATGCTCTTTGAGAGCCCGCCGGCAGCCGCGATGCGTTTTTTACTCAGGTCCTTCGCGGCGCCGAGCAGTTTCTTATGCGCACCCTTTAAAGTCTCCTGACTATTTTCAATATCTTCGGCCAGGCTGGAAATCTCACTAAGTTCCCGGGCGCCGTCATCGACAAATTGAAGGATCGATTCTTCCGTGCCGCCGTATTTTCTCGTCAGGGTTTGAATCTGGCTGAGCCTGTCGTCGATGCGCTCCAGCTCTGTTGAGTCGTTTTCCAGCTTTTTCAGATACTCGGAGGCCGAACGCGCCGCTTCCTGCGCGGCGATGGCGGCGGTGTCCAGGGATTCAGCGATGTTTTTAAAGTCGGGATCAATTTCAAAAGCTTCGGCGGCCTGCCGTGCCAAAGCCCCGGCCTGATCGGCGATGGAATCTTCCTCTTCCTCACAGGACATGAGGATGCGGTTTGCCGTCTGCGCCAGTTTCTCCGCCGCCACCAGCACGCGACGGCGGCTCTTCAATTGGTCCTCCTCACCGATTTGGACCTGCGCGCTTTCGATTTCCATAATGACGAAGCGCAGGTAATCGGAGCGTGCCGCGCTTTGGGCTTCGCGTTCGCGCAGCGCGTTCAATTTACGGCGGCTGTCGACGATGGCTGTGAAAATCTCCCGATAGGATTTTTTATCGTTTTCGAGTCCGGCAAATTCATCGAGGATCGACAGGTGGTTGTCCACACCGAGCAGGCCGCGTGTTTCGTGTTGACCGAAGATGCTGACAATTTGCTCGCCAATTTGCGCCAAACGGGTCAGGGGCATGGACCGACCGCCGAGATAGACGCGGTTGCGTCCACCGGCGGAAATGACGCGCCGGACATAGAGCCGGCCATCTTCGAGCAGGCGCTCTTCTTCAAATTTCGCGTGCAGATCCGGCAGGTCGGACAAATCGAAAACGGCTTCGACCTCCGCACTCTTTTCGCCACGGCGAATCCACTCGGCGCTGGCTCTTTGCCCGATGGCCAGGCCCAGGGCACCCACGATGATGGACTTGCCCGCGCCGGTTTCCCCCGTCAGCACGTTCAGGCCTTCGCCGAGGCACAGCTTCAGATCGTCGATGATCGCCAGTTTTCTTGCTGTCAGCTCGATGAGCAAATTCGCCCTCGACCAGAAATTTTGAAGTTGTTTCCTACTCTTCGCCCCAACGAAGCTTGTCGCGCAGAACTCCGAAATAACCTCTGCGTGGACTGATCACCTTGAGCACTTTTGATTCGCTTCGCCGGACCGTGAAGACGTCGCCCGGCGACAGCGGGCAAACACCTCGGCCATCGGCTGTGATCATGACGTCCCTGTCGGTCCGACTCGTTTCAATATGGATTTCACGATCGGCGGGAATGACGACGGGTCTAAATGTCAGGCTGTGCGGGCAGATCGGCGTTATCACGAAACAGTCCAGTTCAGGATGAAGAATCGGTCCCCCGGCCGACAGGTTGTAAGCCGTCGAACCGGTGGGCGTGGAAATGATGACGCCGTCGCCGCGAACCCTGGTGATCATCACGTCCCTTGTCGAAATACGCAGTTCGACCAAGTGGGCTTCCTGGGATTTGGCAATGATGAAATCATTGAGGACAGTAAATTGTCTCGTCTTGCCTGAGGATGATTTGCACTCGCCGTCGAGCATTGTTCGTGAGCGAATGCGCGTCTTGCCGCCTAAGGTTAACTCGACGGCTTCATAAATTTCGTCCAGGTTGATCTCGGACAAAAAACCCAGCGTGCCGAAGTTGATGCCCAATATGGGCGTCGGCCTGTTTTTCAACATTCGCACCGTGGTCAGGAAGGTGCCGTCGCCGCCCAGGACCACCATCAACTCCGCCTTTTCCACGAGGGTGGCTTTGGCGACGCCGCCGCTGATTCCATAGTGCTCGTTTAACTCTTCGAGATACAGACAATCCAATCCACGCATGCGCAACCATTGGATAAGTCGCTGCGCCGCGGAGCCTGCTCCCGCGTCATTACGTATGACGATGATGCCGATGCTGCGCAAGTTTAGTCTCCCTTCGGGGATTTCGCGCGGCCATCAGCCTGTAGGGCTTCATGCACAAAAGCACGCAGCTTTCGTGCACGCAACCCCGCAATTTTTCCGCCGCTTTCGTCAACAACGTAAAAACTATCGATGGCGCGTCCGGCGATCGTATTGATCTTTGCCGAAGTGATGGCCAAGTCGAAATCGTATAGGGCTTGCGTGATAGTGTAAAGTAGTCCCGTTCGATCAGCCGTCCACACTTCCACGACGGTCTGCGTCTCGCTGCAATGATTGTCGATCCGAATTTCGGTCGCCACATGGAATGGCGCTGCGCCGCGCAGACTGATTTTTTTGGCGGATTCCATCAACCCGGCGATATCCGACTCTTTGCTGATGACCTGCCTGAGCCTTCTCGTCAACTTCGACGCCATTTTGTTTTTGGGAACGCGGTCGTCGCGCGGCGCGAATTGGAAGGTGTCGATGACGATGCCCTCGCCGGTGCTCAGGGTCTGCGTGCCGAGGATATTGAGCCTTTCCAGGGAAAACACGCCTGCGGCCTTCGCAAAAAGACCCCGCGTATCCAGGGCGCACAAGACCGCTTCGCCGGTTTCTTCGCCCTCTTCCCAGTCGATTTCTATCAGAGGCTTTTTGTTTTTTTTGAATTTATTGAGCGCCGTAATGTGTTTTTTCGCGAGGCTCGGCGACAGCCAGGAGGGGCGCAAGCTTTTCATCTGCTCCAGATAGGAAGACACCTGGGCTTCCGGCGCCAGGCCGGACACAGCTTTTTGGACATCACTAATCATTTGATCCTGGTTCAGGTTCATTTCGCCTATCGTTAAAAAGGATAGGGTTCGTTCATAAAGGACTTCGATCAATTTGGCCCGCCAACTGGTCCAGACTCCCGGACCGACGGCCTTCATGTCGCAATAAGTCAGCAGGAAAAGGGCTTTGAGCGATTCAAGATCATCGATCTTTTCGGCCAGTTCCCTGATGACGCCCGGGTCGTCAACGTCCCTGGTGTGCGCGATATGCGACAGAGCTTCGTGTTCGCCGACGAGCTGCGTGATAAAATGGGTGCGCCTCTTGTCGAGTCCAAGCCTCATGCAGACCACCGGCGCCATGCGCGCGCTGCGTTCCTTATGTCCCGGCCCGCCGACCTTGCCCGTATCGTGGAGAAGTATTGCCATCCTGAGCAGTTCGATCGGGCCGAATTGAGACGCCGTTTCGACGAGGCGCTCGGGGCCCGCCCCGGCCACGAGACGGTCAAGGAAATCCAGGGCGAGCAGCGTATGCTCATCGGCGGGATAACTGTGAAATACGTCATAGGGCACCAAGCCGCGCAATGCGCCGAAGGGCGGGATATAGGCTCCCAGAACGCCGATGGAGTTAAGCGCCCGAAGGCTGTCAACCACGTGGTCTTTTTTGAGCAATTCCATGAAGGCGCGTGCGTTGCCTTCATTTTCCCGGAATTCATCATCCACCAGCGCCGCCAATGAAGAAAGGCGGGACCGCGTACGCTCGGCTAAAGTCAGACTGGTCCCGGCCAGCCGCGAGAACACTTCGAAAATCTTTTCTCCCCTGACTCCGAAATCCACTGAGTCCGGCAAGCGCAACATCCCGCCGCCGGCTGTGGCGCCGAGTGCAATATCTTCGCGCGGCGCGCTTTCACTGCTCGTGGCGAAATCCCGGATGCGCCCGCTGAAACGAAAGACCCGATTCGCGGCGTCGAAGTAGTCATTGAGCAGCGCCTTGGCCGCCGCAGCCTCGCCGGCGCCCTGATATCCGAGCAAAATGGCCGCCTCGGGCAAAATGGCCGTCAGCAGCTTGTCTTCGACTCCTCTGGCCCTGAAATGCAATTCATGGCGCAGGCGCAAAAGAAGATCAACGGCGGTTTGAAGTTCCATCCAGCCGATCTTTGTAATAATTCCCAATTCGACAAGCTTTTTCTCATAACCCTGGCGACCGAAAAAACGCTGCGCGTTCCATATGGCCACCTGGTAGTCCCTGAGACCTCCGGGCGATTCTTTTGTATTCGGCTCCAGCGTGTGCACCGTCGGCGGATACTGCGCGCTAACAGGAAACTCAGCAGACCTTTTTATGTTAAATTGAAGCCTGTCGTTTTCCAACAACTCATCGACAATTTCCAATAACGAATCGCCCAGAGCCGCGTCGCCGGCGATACAACGCGCGTCAAGAATCGCCGTAAACAACTCGGGATCTTTTTGCGCCTCAGCCCGGCATGAGCGCAGGGTGTGAACCCTCTGTCCGGTTTTCACGCCGGCGTCCCACAGCGGATAACACAGGCTCTCGGCAACAGGCTCCAGGCTTTCATCCTCTATTCCTTCCGGGCCAAGAAGGATGAAATCGATGTCCGACCAGGGGGAAAGCTGCCTTCGTCCCAGGGATCCGGTGACCAGCAGGCAAAGGTCGCCGGTCGTTTTTCCGGCGGCATCGTACAAGGACTTAAGATTGCGGTCCCAAAAGTTGGACAGTCGCCGCGACAGCGTAAAACCTCCGGCGCCGTGCCGATGAACCGAGCGCAGCTTTCGACGCATATCGCCGATGCGGGTTTTCAAATCGGACAATGCAACCTCGCAATTTTTCGTTGGTTTTCCATTTTCTTAAGACCGCGAGGCCTCCACGGATTTTTGGTTGGAACGAAAAATAATTCTCTCAAACCAACGCATCGGCAAAAGGATAAGGAGCGTGCAAACCGTGACGACAATGGCTGTATAGGGATAACCCGAACCGATGATAACGCCAACCGCCGCAATCAGCCATATCGTTGCCGCAGTCGTCAATCCTGTCACGGTGACGCCCTGACGAATGATGGCTCCGGCACCGAGGAAACCGACCCCCGTCACGACTTGCGCGGCTATGCGCGAGTGGTCCAGCACACCCAGTCCCGATTTTGTGATCATCTGCTGGGCCATGACAAACAGGCACGACCCCAGGCAAATCAGAATCGTGGTTCGCAGCCCCGCCGGTTTTTGAATCCGCTCCCGCTCCCACCCAATGACGGCACCGCAGAAAACCGCCGCGCCGAACCTGATCCAGAAGAAGTGGTCCATGAAATACAAATCGCTGAAAGTTTCCACGCTATCCCCCTTGGATATCGGCGGCATTATAGCAAGGGTTTCGTCATCTACAACATCAAGGTCGGCATGGGCATTTGAATGTATTGGGCTTTGCGCGGGTGTGCGAAATAAAAGGTGATTATTCACCCTTTGTCGCTCCAAATCCCGAAAGAGCGATATTGCAAGTCCCTTGTCTAACTGTTGCGAATTATCGGATAAGTTTTTCTATGCCGTGTTTTTAGCCTTTGTATTCACGTCGCAAGTGGATATAATTGCATTGTGTTGGAAATGGAGGAAGACATGGTTGCAATGAACGAACGCTTTGTCGTGGACAAGGACGGCAACCGAATCGGTGTTTATCTCGACATCGGGGATTACCGGAAATTGATGGAGGCCCTTGAGGACCTGGAAGAAATTCGCGCCTACGATGAGGCGAAGGCATCCAATGATGAAGCAATTCCTTTCGAGCAAGCCGTAAAGGAAATTGAAAACGGCAGGCGATGAGCTATTCCCTGCGGATTCTGAGACGCGCTTTTGAAAAACCTCGCCAGATTGCCAAAAAGCTATTTTGAAAAGATTTGCGAAAAAGTCCTGACGCTTTCTCAAAACCCATACGCCGAAGGAACGAGGAAATTAATCGGGCGTGATGGCCGTCGTCTTCGAGTTGGAAAATATCGAGTGATTTATGAAATCGATGAGGAATCGAAAATCGTTACTGTCCTCGATATTGCTCACCGTCGAGACGTTTATCGCAGATAAAACAATTTGGGAAAGTATCAGGCAACGTGTTGCCGTAATGCAAAAAATTGAACGCGACCACCAGGCAAATAGATTATTTTTCCTCGAAAAAGGCGTCGATTTTTACATCAAGGGCGTCGGATTTTGAAATAGCCGACGGCTTGGCCTTCCCGCCGGCTCGTTGACACTCCCCAAAGACGCATGATAGATTCTCGCCTGTGTAAACTGCACCTTAATTCATTAAGGAATCCATGAAAGTCATCTCTGTCGCCAATCAGAAAGGCGGCGTCGGAAAAACGACCACTTCGGTCAATCTGGGCGCCGGACTGGCCCGCGCCGGGAAAAAGGTTTTGCTGGTCGATCTCGACGCGCAGTGCAACGCAACGCAGGTCATACACCGCCTTTTAGAGGAAGAAGAAGCGGGCGTTTTCGAGACACTTGTGGAAGAAAGCCCCTTGGCCGACATCGTCGTTCCTACTTCTGTCGAAAACATGTTTCTCGCGCCGGCGGGTGAAAGCCTGGCCAATGCGGACCTCAATCTCGCCGGTCGGATGGGACGAGAAGGCTTTTTGCGTGAAGCGCTGGCATCGCCTGACATGGCGAAGTACGACTACGTCCTGCTCGACACGGCTCCTTATCTGGGATTGCTAACGATCAACGCTTTCGTGGCCTCCGACTATGTTGTCGTGCCGGTCAGTTGCGATTATCTCCCCCTGCTCGGGCTCAAGTTTCTTCTTCAGACCGTGGAAAAAGTGCAATCCAAGCTTCATCCCGACTTGTCGATCCTCGGCTTTTTGCTGACCATGTACGACCGGCGGGAGAAAATCACCTTTGAAGTGGAAAAAGTCCTTATGGACCGCTTCGGCGACAAGATATTCAACACGAGAATTCGCATCAATACCAAACACCGATCCGCGCCTTCCCAACGTGCGACAATTTTTGAATATGAACGATCCTCACGAGGAAAAGGGACTGAGGATTTCACCGCCTTCACCAAAGAAGTGCTGGCAAGAATAACAGGAGAATGACGGATGGCAGTAAAAAAAGACAAAAAACTCGATTCCATTTTTGAGCCGACAAAAGCCAAAAAAACCGCAAAGAAAGAGACCAGCCAAAAGGCGAAGGTCAAGACCGCGGACAATGGGGCCGGAAACGGCGGCGGATTCAACATCGACAAGTTCAATGTTTTAAACACGCTTCTGAAAAATCATGAAGCCGAGGCTCTTTATCGAAAGAGAAAAGAAGATCGCCTCCTGGCGACGGGCCTTAGCCTGATCGTGCTGATTGCCATCGGCGCCTTTCTAATCCGAGCCATGTGCGCCGGATATTCCGGAAACGGCTGGTTCTACTCTTTGATTTTCCGCAGCTTCTTTGCCGTGATGATCGGCGTAACGGGGTTCTCCGCAGCCGCGATGATCGAACTGAACCGCACGCGCCTTCAGGATATCCTGGCTTTGATCGTCAAGATTCAGGAAAAATTCGGCCTGTTCAAAAGCGGCGAGTATGACGAAGAGGCGCTTTTGCCCAGTCCCTATAAATTCATCGGCAGCATCAATGACGACGAAACCAATTACGCCCTGCTGATGCTCAAAGCAGGAGCCTTCATCGCTGCCGTAGCCGTCTTTTTGCTCGTATAAATCTCGAACAAGGCGTAATTTCTGTCATTTCGGCATTCCGACATTCCGACAGGCCAAAAAACATCAACAGGTTGATTGTGGGTTTAATATCCACACAAAATGTTGTATAATCACCACGTAATGAGAAAGCTCACTCCTTTCCTGATATTTCTGTTGATCCTGCTCGGAGCACAAAGCGCCTGGGCGTGGACGGCGCGGGCCCGCATCATGATTTTGGAAGACGCCCTCAAGTTTTCCCCTACCCGATTGAAAAGCCTTGTCGAGACGCAGTCCGCCGAGCTGCCGCTGCTTGTTGAACTGGCCAATGAACAAAAGAGACGCGACCTCAAATTGCTCTACGATGAAGCGGTCAGAACCTTGGCCGTTTATAAAATCAGTAATGAAAAAAAGGTGAAAGTTCTCCTGGAACTTTCCGTCCACGTCCTGGATGCCACTTCACCCTCGTCAGCGCCCGAATCCGCCCAGCAGTTGGACAAATCCACGTCAAGCTTTCAGGCGGAGTGGGACGGACAGGATTATATTCATGATATCGCGGGGCGCCTTGAAAACGCGCAAAATGCCCTTGGACCATTTCGGGAACGATTCGACGCATATCTGGAAAGACGGCAGGAGCGATATGGCGCGGCTGAAGCCGCGGGGGCTTGCTATCATGTGGCCGTCAATGATTTGGCGGATCTTTTTTCCAGTGTCTGGCGCGATGCAACGGGAGACACGGCAGCCTGGTTCACTAGCAAGGGAGATCGGATTTGGCATCCTCCGCAAGGCGGTATTTTACAATTGCCCAAAGGATTCGATCCAATTCCGACCCTTGGCGAATATTATGAAGGAATCGATAATAGCTTTGTCGAGGCGCGAATAAGACGAGGTCGTGGTGTATCGCCTCCGCCTAGCTCCTTTTATATTTTTGAAATGCCGATCACGCTCGTAAGCTCAGAAGGCGCCGACCGAATCAGGAATTGGAAAAAAACGCACAGACCGGACGAACTTGAGCCAAATCCAATTCCTGAAATGGAGAGGATCGAAGAGCCGACCGAAGTTAAATCTGAAGCGCCTCCTCCGCGCAGGTCCACGGGAAAGATCCATGTCCGTGATTTGGGAGAGGAAAAGGCCCCGAAACCAAGGGAAGCGAAGCCGGACACGGATAACAAAGAAGAGATTTCGGGCGCGGCTGGCATGGAAACAAAGAGCCCGCGAAAAGACGATGACGTGGCGCAGATCATCAAAGAAGCCTATCCACAGGTGCAGGCAGCCTATAAGAATTATCTGACTCATGGCGACAAAGGCGGGAAAGTCCTGGCCGAATTTACGATAACGCCCGATGGCGAGGTGAAGGATCTGCTTTTCTCATTAGATGAAGTTGGTGACAAAAAATTAAATTCTGACTTGACTTTCATTTTTAAACGACTAGTGTTTGCGCCCGGTTCACGCGGCGAGGTTCGCGTGAAGTACCCGCTGATTTTCCAAAAAGGAAAACCTCAGGAGACGGGCGGTATTTGAAGCATTGCGTAGGTGAATTTTTCGATTGAAAATCGAAAATAATGTGATAAAATGCTGGCGTGCTTTGCATTTAATATGAATTTGAAGGGGTGCCAATGGAAAAGCTGCATAAGGAATTGAAGAAGCTCCTTGAGCTGAACGAAACCGAGCGTGTCAGCAGAAACCGGTGTTTCGACCGTTTCGACACGCCTTTCGGTCGGAAGCTCTTCGCGTATTATCGAACCTGCATGTCGCTAAAAAAGGAAATCACCGATGAACGACGAAAGCACAAGGTGATCCTCAGGGAGTCCAAGGACCCGGCGGAATTTGAAGTACGGATCATCAATGAACCCATTCGCTATCAGCGAACAACGGTTCTGCCCTGCACGGTCAAACCGTACTTCGAAGGAATTTTGGAAGAGCACAAACAGGCGATGGCAGGTTAATTTAAACTCAAGCGATGACGGCCCGCAAAGGACAATTCCTTGCGGGTCGCTTTTTTTTGTCTAAAATCCCCGTGACAGGTCGCGGGGGTTTTTAGTTGATGACAAAAGAAAATTCCCCGTCGCTGGAATTTCCCGCCCTGTCCACAATGCGCAGCCTCCCGACGTGCGCGCCGGGGGAAAATGGATTGGCCGGAATGTATCGAAGCTTTCCGACGACCGGCATCAGCTCCGCGATGACGCGCCGGCCATCGATCCACAATTGCGCGCCCTCGCCGGGCACTCCCGAACCTGCTTCCTCCCAGGAAATTATGAGAATTTGCCTGCCCCGCAGTTTCTCGACATAAGCTTCGCCGATGACCGGGGCGGACATATCTTTCATCAGTGCAAATGAACCCAGGTGTGTCGCCTTTGCGGCCTGTCGGCCCAGGCGCCAATACTTTCCGCGGTCGTAAAGATAAAGGCCGACCCGATCGCGATCCTTGGTTCCTTTCGGCATATCGATGGACACCGACAGTTTGCGCCGGATCGGCTCCCAGGGCCGATTAAAGGTGTACAGCCGCGAAACAGGCAGAAGAACCGGATCCGGCGGAGCATCGCTCACGGAGGCCATGACCGGAAAGGATTCGAAGACCGATCCAGCGGGAAACTTAACTTTTGCCTTTCCGTCGGCGCTGGCGATAATTTTCCCGCCGTCGGCCAATAGAATCTTCGTTTTGGCGCGATAAACATTCCCACTTGTTTTGATCGTCAAAATCGCATCGCCGCGAAAACCGGGCGGCAGATCGACAAGAAATTCACCGATTCCATCCCTGGTTTCCGCCGCTGTCACAACACTGGTTTTTGCCATGGCGGGCTTGGTCTGAAAATCGGCGGCCCTAATACCTTTGCTGAAAATTTGCTTGGTCGCCTTCAAACGCAAAACGTGCCCGCGCAGGGAAAACGACGGGGTCGGGATTTCGATGTGTTCGTTTTTCACACTGCGCAGCGGCGGCCATCGCGTGGCCGGCGGCTCGACGCGTAGGGTGAAATATCCATGCCCGGCGTTTCCGGCGGCGTCATAAGCAATGATCTGCGCCGGGTGATCCCCTTCGCTCAGGCCGCGCAGGTCCCCGCTCAAATTGTCTGGATGAAAGACCGTCCGGATCGAGCGGCGGTTCAGGCGAATGAAGGTTCCCAGACCGCGTTCTTTATATCCATAGTTATAAACAAGTTCGGAAATGGTCTTGTCCGCGTAGTTGAAGCTGTCCAGGCGAAGGGAATGAACGCGTTTTCCGTCAACCATGAAGATCACTTCGTAAGGCGCCAGCGACCTGGGCGATCCGTCGATATGGTCGACAATCTGCGCGGCGAGTTCCACCTGACCGCTGATTCTTATGGGTTTGTCGATGCGGTCGTTTTCATGGAAATTGAAAAACGAGGCGTCGAAAAAACCCTCGGCGCGTGCGTCGGCGGCCATCGGTTTCACATAGAGTTTTTCAATTTTCGGCGAGATGGAATCGATGAGTTTTATGCCGTTTTTTAACGGGTTGACCGGCAAACCGCCGCGCCGCACTTCAAAATGCAGGTGCGGCACATCGGTTCCCGTCATGCCGGCGTAACCGAGGATCTCGCCGGCTTTGAGCGCCGGTCCGTCGCCCGAATAATGCTTGTCAAAACCGTACAGTCCACGTCCCTTTTGAATCTTGCGGGCCAGGGCGTCGATCTTCGGCGCAAATTCGCACAGGTGCGCATAGACGGTCACAGTCCCGTCGGGATGCGCGACATAAACGGATCTCCCATAGCCAAAAGGCGAGGCCCTCAGCCTGATAATTCGCCCCGACGCGGCTGCGATGACAGGGGTTCCGATTTCGCCCTGCGTGCCGAAATCAAGCCCCCCATGCGGATGGTTGATGCGGTATTCGCCGAACACGGCGGTGAGGATTTTCGGTGCGTCCATGGGAAAAAGAAGCTCACCGGCAAAAGCGGACGCGCAAAAAAGAAACGCGACCACTATGAGGGACGCGATGACTTTCGCTTTTCGTTTCATAGGGTATTAAAGCTCGCTGACTCCGCTTCCGAGCTTCGCGGATTCCTCAGGTTTTTCCATCTCGGTCTTTTTGGCTTCGGAAGCCTCCGTCGGAAATTCGGACATGCCAAGAACGAGAGTCTGCCCGGCCTTCAACTTGATGCCCGCGGAGATATTGTTTAGCGAGCAGATATCCGAAACCTTCAAGTTGAAACGACGTGAGATATTATACACGCAATCACCCTGGGTCACCCGATATACGAATGTCGGATTGGGGGCTTGCGGCGCCGGGCTGCCGTCCTTTTCGACTCGGGCGATTTCTGTGCTTTCTTCATCACTATTTTTTGGCGGCGCAACCAGGGAGGAAGCAGCGATGACAGGCTCCGGCGGCGGGGGCGGAGCAATGGGTATCTTCTTTTTTAATACTTTCACCTTGAGTTTTTGCCCTGGTTTAAGGACCGTTTTTCTGGAAATGCCGTTGAGTTTGCACAGCCTGGCGACAGTAGTTTTGTTTCGCTTGGCGATATTCCAAAGGTTATCGCCGGGCTTCACCCTGGTCCATTTGGGTTTCCAGATAATTTTGTACTGAGGCTGCGGTTCTGAGCCGGCGCCAGTCTCGGTCGCCGAAGCCGACGCGGTAGTCGGCGCGGTCACGATCTTTTTTGGCTCGTTCTCATCCTCTTTGGCGATTTCTATCTTTGAGTCGGCGGCCGAAAAGACCTCGACTTCAACATTCACCAGTTTTTTCTTGTAATACCTCAAGCGCTGGCCCGGTCGAATAATCGAACGACCAGACATTTTATTCTGGCGCATCAGGTTCCGCGTTTTGACGCCCACCTTCCTCGCGATGCCGCCCAGAGTGTCGCCCTTGCGCACGCGATAGCTCAGCCGAACCTTTTTCCATTGCTGGATGGTCTGGTATTTCGGGGCCGGACCCCAATCGTATTTTTCCACTTCCTTGAGCGAAGCGAAACGGAGGTCTTCGGGCAGGGTCGGGCCAATGTATTTCAAGCGATCAAGCTGCGCGTTTCGGAAATGATTTTTTCGCGCGGCGGTCACGGCGATCGGCGCCCAGAAGCGAATGTGCATGTGGTTTCTGTGACCGCGGGCGTGCCGAATGATTCCCAGCCGCGTTTGCCGGCCACGGGGATATTGAAATACTCTGTCCAGGTATCCCTTTGGCGCTTTCTTCTTGTACTTCACGTAGTTGTACAGCGGGCGCTGAAGGCCATATTCCACAAAGATGTATTGAATTTTATTGCCGTCCAATAGCGCTTCAATGAAAGCCCAGGTCTTTTCGGCGTCGATGTTTTTTGTCGTCGCATCGACCAGATATTGCTGTTGCACGTTGCCTTTGAAATAATAACCGATATCGATATCACGGCCCGATTGATGCGATTTGTGCCGTTTGAGCCTGCCGCCGGTCTTCCTGGACACGTCGCCGGACACAAGGTCTGCGGAGTTCGGATACTTCTGACGAACCCTGGCCACGCCATAGTGCAGGCCAGCAATGAGTTCCGGCGTTCCCCAATTATAGTTATGGTTCCTGGCGCGAAGGCCGGGAAATGATTCCAACTCGACGCCATTGATAAGGCGTCCTCTCGCCGCGGCGCCGACCGAAAGGCACGGCAACTTGGAGAGGTCTTTACCGGTCAGGTCGATGGAGTCTGGGTCGATGCCCGAATCATCGGCCAGATCGGGGTCATAATCGTCCTGGACGAGATTTTTTTCAATTTCCTCCACGAGTTGGATCGCGGAAGTCTCGTTGATGACGATCAGTCCGTCCGCCTCGTCGCGGTTGGGATTTGATGAATCCGATACGTCGCCACTTTCTTTGTCGCTTCCGTCTCCGTCGTCAATGTCGATTGTTGTTTTGTCCGTTCCATCTTCTTTTACCGATTCAGCGGCAAAGGAATTATCGGCTGCGCCCATAAAGGCAAAGGCGACAAGGAAAAGAAAAAAGAAAAAGACGCTCAAGGAGGCGTGGCGACCGGGACTGTCGGCGCTACTCGCCAAGCGATGCCCGGCGGTATGGGAAAATGGCATGATCATGGACTTCATTTCTATTGTAAACTCTATTCAATAATTGCCTAAATGTCAAACAAATACAACCTCGTAGGCAAACAACTCCAGAAATTGGTTTATGTCTATTGGGCTTTAGGATCCTCATTTTCATTTATGGAAACCCCAAGGCCATCGAATTGGCTCAAAGCGCCTGCGTCGCGTTTATAAACGTCGGCTAAAAAAACGGCGCGGCCATCGTCGGTGGTCGAAACAGTGTTGTACTCGACGAAAACAGGAATTGTCTTTTGGAGCACGATCTCCTTTGTCCAGGTTTTTTCGAGGATTTTTTCAATGTTTTCCACTTCCGGATTGTTGTCTTTTTGCAGCAAAAACTCCGCCATCTCCAGAGGGTTCTGTAATCTCATGCAGCCGTGGGAAAAGGGCCGGGAGGTGCGACTGAAAAGATATTTCGAGGGAGTATCGTGCAAATACACTTCTTGGCGATTCGGAAAGAGAATTTTTACGCGGCCCAGGGCGTTGCCGTATCCCGGAGGTTGATAGGCTCGTTCTGGAACGCCTTCCTCGTCGTTCACGGTGACGTAGCCTTTGTTCTTGAAATATTCCTCGTCTTCTTCCCATTTCGGCAATTGCTCTTCCTCGAAAATGCGCTTTGGAATATACCAGGAGGGATTGTAAACAATCTTTTCGATTTTCGCCTGCAACTCCGGCGTCTGATTTTTTGCGCTGGGCCTGCCGACGACGATCTTGTGCCGACGCAAAATCTTGCCGTCTTCGATGACCTCGACAACGAACTCTGGAATATTGACGCGCAAATAATATTCTTCATAGCGAGTCGCCGAACGGCGCTGCCTGGCCATTGAGAGAATGATCCGGTCCACTCTTTCGCTAAAGGAGATATTCATCGCATTGATGGTGCCGCGACCGATCACTCCGTCGGAAACAACCTGATGCGTGCGCTGGTATTCCATCAGCGCCTCCTCGCTCAGGTCGTCAAATATGCCGTTGACTTCACCGCTATAATATCCCTCGATCTCCAGGCGTATCTGCACATCCTCAACGATCTGGCGTTTTTTGGCCTTTTTAATGTTTTTGCTCTTTTTGATCTTGGCCTTTTTGCCGACTTTCATCTTGGGAAGTTCGAGGTTTTTGCCGGCAAGTTTTCTGTAGCGCGCCAGTTCGGACCTGAGCCTTAAATAATGAGGATTGTTCGGCAGGGCTTGTTTCATCGCCCCTTCAAAATCACCGATGGAGGCCTGGCGGATGGATATCAGCATCTCTTCGGGTACACCCATGGCACGCAAATACTTGAAAAAAGCAATGGAATCGTCGATTTCCGTGTTGTACAAAACCTTGCCGCGTTTCACGACAAGATCGGTCAACTGTGCGTAAGCTTCGTGAATCTCGGAATAGTCTTCGGCTCGATTGGGCGCCAGCATCCATTCGATGATCTCTCCTCCGCTCAGGCCGGGCGCCTTCTCGGCTTTCTCAGCCTTGACGAGATCCTCAATTAGCTTCGCCTTCTGCTGCTCGCCAAGAAAGACATTCTGCACCTTATCGAGCTTTGCGGCGATCTGCGTGATGGATTCGCCCTGCGCGAAAAGTTCATCGGGGTGGAAAAACCTAGCGTCCAATCCCTCGTCAAAAGAAGATTTCAGAGTCTCAATCAGTTTATGATGGTCGGAATTGACACCGTGTTCGGTCACAAAACGAAACTGCGCTTTTCCCGCGGAGTCGTAAATCTCCCCCAGGAGTTTTTCCAGTTTTACAACTTCGGCGAATCGTTTTTCAAAGCCGGCTTGAATCTCGCTTCTGGGCGCAGGATCGCTTTCCGCCTTGGCACGCAGGAGATACGACAGGTCGAGGTTGAGCTTCTCCACCTCTTTTTTCGCCTCGGCCTTATAAAACAGACTGGCGCATCCGGCTTGAAAAATCATCGCCAGGCAGGTTGCCGCCAAGGCTATTATTGTTATTTTTTTCATCTGTACTCGACCGCTCCGCAGGCAAAAAAACAGGCAATGTCAAAGACATTCCGGCCTGTTTACAACAACTTGCATGCTTTTGCCAAGGATAAATTTCTGCAGCGCAAGCAAGCACACGGTTTTAGCAACACCCTGCGCCCCTTGCCAGGGGTTTAGGCGTACAATAATTCAACCCTTTTTCTAAGACTTCGCCCTTCGCATGCGAACCTTTATCCCTATAGGGTCTCGCGGTTCTGAATGTCGCTTCCGCACGGGCAAGCACAGGGGCTTGCCCCTACTCATCCTTCAGCCTTTTGGTCATTAGAGGTTTTCAGCGAAATCCTTAACCCAATCGGGAACGTCGAAGGGAATTTCGATTTTGCCTTCGCCGCTGATGTTGACCTCGAAGGTCTCGACGGAAAGGCGCCAGCTTCCCAGGTCGGAAGGGCTGCTGCTTTTCAGCATATTATACAGTTCCCCCCAATCTGCCCGGTCCACGGGAATGTCCGTATCGTAGTCCATGGCGATGCCGTTAAGTTCGTTGAGCGCGGTCACCAGGCCCACCAGGTTTTCCGTTGTGACTTCCTTCAATTCCCCCGGCTCCAGAACAAATGTGCAGTCGCATTCGTCGCTTTCGTCGGTTCTGACCAGCGCTCCGGCCCGCGCGTCTGAGTCCTTGCTGAACACATCCTTGGGTTCACCCACGTACATGGAAAAACGGATCGGCACGCCCCACCAGTCGTCGGAGTTGTTTCGGATTCCGAGATTCAGCGAAGCCTCGCTGAAAGTCACCGCATCCTTAAATAAACTCGTGATCTGGGAGTTGATCGAGGCCGACATGGGGCCGGGATCGAAAAAGGGCACGCGTCCACCGACAATCCACTCAAGAACATCCTTGATTGTATCTTGGGCATCATTCGGCAGATAATCACCGACATTTATGTCGCCAACGAGGGGAACGTCTATGTCCAACTCATCAAGCAAATTGTCCAAAATTTCTTCCAAGGGATCGTCGCCGTATTCGTCGGGGTCGTAGACTCCGCTGGTGGTGAAGGCCTGCGGGTATAGCGGAAAACCCTTGGGCAATAGCGGCACTGATTCGGCATTGAATGAGCCGGAGATGGATTCGCCGTCGCTGCTGATGTCCTCGCAACCCTGGTAGCTGAGCATTCCGAAGGCCAGGACCATTCCCAACAGCACGCACCCGAGCTCTCGTTTATTGACGAAATTGAAATGGAGTTTTTTCATCGCTTCCTCCCTTGCGCCCGTGCGGCGGTCGGTATATGAGTGAGCATTAAGGCATATCATTCGTTTTTTAAAAAGGCAAGAATGAAACAACACCCCAGAGCGACCTTCATCAATTACGCTCGCCTGCGCTATATTGCTCCCTGGATAATTTTTGGCCTAGTCGTTCTCATAGGCTTGTGGGAAGCAAAGTTCGACTCCACCATGTCGCAGCTTTTGCGAGTTTGCGCCATAACGCCAGTTGTCTCGTGGCTTCTAATCATTTTTATCGCGCGCAAGCGCTCGCAACTCCACGTCGTTTCCGTCATCCTTCCGTCAATCCCCATATTTTTGATCGCTGCGTCGGGAGGCCGAATGCTCGCGCTGGCCGCTGCCCTAGCACCTATTGCCATCCTTTGCACCGCACTCATCGGATCGATCAGTATTTTCCGGCAGGGTTGGAAGGCGCGAATTATCGCCCTGATTTTCCCATTTCTGGTTTTTGCTTTCTCCTATCGCCTGCTTCCGGAGCGCTCCGGTTTTTCCATGGGTCAAGTATGGTCGCCGGAAGTTGATATTCGCTGGGACATCGATCGCACCACAAATTATTTACGCAACTTTAATAATTTTCATGAGGTAAATCTCCTGCACGGGAAATTGCCCATCGCCAAACCTCCAGGCGAAAAGCGAATAATCGTCCTGGGTTCGAGTCAGGTCGTATCTCCGGGCATGGAGGATGAATCGAAGCTGTTTACAGCCATAATTGAAACGCGTCTTAACGAAATAGACACGCAAGGCGTCTGGCGCGTTTACAACGCCGGGGTTTATGGAACCGATATTATTCAATGGGTTTATTGGCGGGATATGTTGTCGAAAGCCAACCCGGACATCCTCGTCATCTACGAATCCGGCTCAATGGTTAAGCCCTTTCAGGACCGCGTCGCCTTTAATCGCGCGGAAAAAATCGACAAGGCTCTTGCGACAAGCGACATCGCAACGCGACGCAAAGCTTTCCTATGGGGGTCAGCTAGTAGCGCGGTCATTGGGTTCAGGCGGGTTGTTCATTCCAATCGAATTGGCATGATCCTGGATGAGTTTCGAAAGGCTGCATCCCAGATTCCCGCCTCCGATGCCGATATTCTGGTCGCCGGAACCGAGCCGCCCGAGCCGAAAAGAGAGACTGTGCTTCAATGGTTCGCCGAATCCAGCCGAAGCCTGGGCGTGCGGCTCATCCTCATTCCGGGTGTTCACGGCGATCTCGACTACGCCGATCCAACTTACGCCACGCTCATGCGCGAAACGGCCGCGAACATCGGCGGCGAAGTCCTTGACGCGCGGACTCCAAAGGATATAGCCCTAAAAGCTCCCCTCTATCTGGACGGTTACCATTTTGCTTCCGCCGGCCACCAGTGGCTGGGAAATTTCATCGCGGGGCATATCCTGCCGGAATCCGATTTGCTCGATTAGCACCTTGGGGGTCGCTCAGGACGCAGCCCGAAGGGCGATACAAAATTAGCCGGCTGCGTAAGCTGCCGGTTCCTATCGATTTTCTCGCTTTATTTGGAAGCCCCTTGGGGCGACACATCGATTCCATGTTTTTTCATCAACGCCGTCCATTCCTCCTGAAACGAGACCTTGCGATGATGCGCCTCCTGTCCGGCAATATATTTCATCACTCTTTCGATCATAGACGCGCTCACTCCAAACGCTGAATATCCATCCTGCCAGGAAAAGCTCCGATACCTCTCATCAAACTCATGAATCCACCGGGATGAATTGGCCTTGATATCACGCACTATGTCCGCAACGGATTTGGCGGGTGGCAGGGATATGAGCAGATGGATGTGGTCGCTCATTCCGCCGCACGCCGCAAGGACGCCCTTTTTGGCGGTGACGATTCCGTGGATATAACGAAACAGGCGATCCTGAATTTCGCGCGGGATGATGGAAGTACGGTCCTTGGTTGAAAACACGATGTGAACATAGAGGTGCGTGTAGGAAGACATGATCGGACTCTCCGGCTGATGAATGTGCCGCCCTACCGGGCTCAAATGAAAATATCAATCATCCGTGTTCCGTCGGCTCACGCCGACGGCTAATATTGTAACGCCCTTCGGGCTAAAGGCCAAACTCCCGCGCCCTGCGGGCTGGCTGCAATCATAATATTACTGGGAAAAACCCTCTAACCATTAATTTGTTCATTTGATCACCATAAGCTCCGGCGCAAGTTGACAATCGAAAAAGCCGGGATATTCTGAAGTCCACGGTGGATCAAGTTAGGCGGGCAACGTGTTACCGTGGATGCGTCGCCATTGATAGCCTACCAGACTGATAGGATTTTGTTTGCGGCGCGCTGCGGGACACGCACATATGAGCGATAAAGAAGATAAAGCCAAAAAACAGATAACGCTGCTATTTTCAGGCGGTGTGGATTCGACCATGGCGGCCTGCCAATTGGCCGAACTATTTGAGAAAGTGCATCTTGTCTCATACTCCAACGGATACGGCCATTACCTTATTTCCAGGACGGCGAAGAGGGCCAAGGAGCTATCTCGTCATTATCCGGGCAAGTTTGAGCACAGCATCATCTCGATTCGCGAACTTTTTGAGTCGCTAGTGATCGATACGCTGGACGAAGATTACGCAAAAAGTGGATCGGGTTTCATCTGGTGCATGGGATGCAAACTGGCCATGCACATGCACACCATCATTTATAATACAGAAAACGACATCCACCTGGCCGCCGACGGCTCGTCTTTTGACACCAGCGAAATGGTGGAGCAGATGCCCCTGAGCGTTGCCAAAATCAAAGGATTTTATTGCGAGTACGGCATAACATTCGATAACCCGGTCTATAAGCAGAAAAGGCAGGACTCCATTAAAGCGCTCAAAACGATGGGATTCAAGATGGGCTTGCGGATCGGAGACCGGTTCCTCGGCGTGCAGCCCAAATGTAAACCCGGCGAGCTTTATTATATGCCGCTGCTTTTGCGCGGAACGCCGCCGAACCATCAGGAAAAGATGATCGGATCTTACATCGACGAAAAAATTGACTGGGCCAGGGATTATTTGAATAAGAATTTGGGCGGACAAAACTCGACCGGATGAAAGGCAGCGATGAAGTATCAGTTCAGCGAAGAAGCTCAAGCGAAAAAGAAATGCTGCGAGCAATCATTTCTTGGCTCCATCGTAG
>Ga0307990_1000989_pt1 | contig 24321 bp, 17 predicted proteins | sample EllFjometagen129_FD_203168 | JGI IMG/M metagenome (GOLD analysis project Ga0307990, IMG submission 203168) | Marine microbial communities from Ellis Fjord, Antarctic Ocean - #129 | ecosystem: Environmental > Aquatic > Marine > Unclassified | place: Southern Ocean | collected 2014-10-08
GGTTGATCGCGGGTTTATCTCTATCACAAACTGCGGCAATTGTCATCTAACTTTCGGTTTGGATTTCTTGGGAGATTCATTAGGGTGGGATATTGGAACTTATTCCGGTCCGAATAAATTTACTCTTCGGGCACAATTCAACGAAGATATTCTTGCCCCACTCGGATACGACGCACATCTAGATTTTATAAAAGATGTAGTCACTTGGTCTTCAGATATTGTTTTCGGACCCGGGGGTTACGATATTGCAGTCGAGGATTTCGTGCATCTCTGGTTCTGCTTTTTGGCACCCTCAACATCCACTACATTCGGAAATAATAAAATAACGATAGGTCTTTTAGGCAGATCGTATCTGCCTTAGAACTGAATAGGAGAAAATATGAAAATATTAGTTTCAATCATTTTGCTACTGGCACTTATCGCTGTTGGATCGATGGCGGTGCCAACAAAAATGTATTTTCAAGGAAAGTTCACAGATGACTTGGGTGATCCGATGGACGGTGATTTTCCGGTGACCTTTACTATTTGGGATAGCCCGATTGCAGGCACACTGCTTTGGAGAGAATCGAGGATTGTAACATTTTATACAGGCCTTTTTGCAGAGGAGCTCGGTCTAACAGAGGCATTGCCCGAATCGATTTTCACCGGCGACATGTTGTATCTCGAAATGGTGGTCGATGGTGATGTTATCGAACCTCGCAAACCGCTTATCACTGTGCCGTATGCCTTCCGCGCGGCGATTGCGGATAGCCTCGCGGAATTCAACTTAGATACACTCGGTGCGTATCTTGATACTACTTGGAGGATTGACCTCGATACGCTCCAGGCCTATCTCGATACCACGTGGCGGGTCGATCTCGATACGCTACAGGCATATCTCGACACGACCTTCGCAGGGTCGGTCTCACATATCGACTCGATTAGCTATATCGATAGCATCTCTTATGTCGATTCGATAAGTTACATCGAGCATATCTCATTCCTCGACTCCGTTTTCTGGATTTATCATGTCACGAACATCGACTCCATTCACTATATCGACTCGATAAGTTATATCCGCTATATCTCGCATATCGACAGCATCTCGTTCATCGACTCCGTAACGCACATTGACTCAGTGAGCTATGTAGCCTATATATCCTACGTGGATTCGATTTTGCACATCGACTCGGTTCATTGGATAGACTCGATTGGTTACATCGATTTCATTCACTATATCGATTCTGTGGGCTATATCGACTCGATTGGTTGGGTAGGTCGCACGGTTTGGGCGGATTCCGCACACTGGGCGGGCTATGTCCACTGGGATTCGATAGACGGAATTCCGGACAGCGTTTACGATGGCGGCTCCGGTGGTGTTACGAGCTTGAATACTATGACGGGCGACCTGAACATCATTGGCGAGGGGGCGATAACCGTTACCGATGCCGACCCGAATATAAAGATTGGCCTTATTCTCGATCCGGGGGATTGCACGGGATTTGTTGAGATTCACGACGGTGCGACTACAAACCAGAATGTTCCGGTTACAGTTCAGGCCTTCAACCCTACTGTCGGGCAATTCTTGCTTACAAATGCCGAAATCGGATGCACGGGCGGAAGAATAAGGGTCATTACTTTTTACTCGCCGAATATAGGTGAAACAATAGAGAATATTGACGTTTTCATGGATAACGTTAGTCTTTCTGAGCTTCACGATAGAAACCCGTTTTTTGGGACTGAGGTCGTAACTAGCTTGGATGTTACTGATACTTCGGGCGATGGCAGTTACGATATAGAACTCGACCATGGATTCTTCTATAATGGAGATAATCTTCTTGTAACTGTTCGGAAAAATGCTTCAGCCGGAACAATGTTTAGCTGGAATGGGGAAGCAACCGCTGCAGTTATGGCAAGATACAACGATGCCTCTTCTGAATACCCTTTGCCAAATGAGGCGAACTTTGCACCGCATATATTACTCGATTTCTTCCCGCCGGAGATGCCCGATGTTGTAACCAGCGCAAATACTTTAACCGGCGACGTATATTGGGCCGGTAGCGATGATATTACCGTAACAACCAGCGATGACACGATTTTTGTGGATTACACCGGAGCTGGAGACGACAACGACTGGGGAATCTCTACAGCAATAGGCGATGGGACAAACGACACTACCCTCGTAACCAAAGGTCAGTGGGGGATTTTCAGGGCGGGCAATGTAGGTTACGGCAATGCCTGCTCGACTCATGTTAATCTGGGTATAGCGTGTACAACTGGTAGAATTGGCGAAAATGACAAATATTGTACTATAAGTGGAGGAGTTGGACATAGGGTAGTATATGGGGGCACTATAAGTGGTGGGACAGGCAACCAAGCAATTGGCTTATACTCAACTATTGCAGGTGGTTCTAGCAATATTACGTCAGGTCAATCGTCTTCTATTGCTGGTGGTACTATCAATTATGCAGAAGAAGCTTGGTCATCGATTTGTGGCGGTTATTCGAATACTGCTAATGGTACTTTCGGATTCATAGGTGGTGGTCGGGAAAACTATTCAATAGGTTCCTATACTACTATTGCCGGAGGAAATCGTAATACAGCTAATGAACCATTTTCTACCATATGTGGTGGCGACAGTAATACAGCTGCGTCTTCATATTCTGCAATTTGTGGTGGCGTTGGAAACTTAGCGAGTCAATATGGTTTTATTGGTGGTGGTGAGGAAAATATTGTAGGTAATTGGGGATCTATATCTGGAGGAAAGCAAAATATATCTGTTGGTTATAGTTCGATCGGTGGTGGGTCGTACAATTACGCAAACGGGATGTACTCAGCTATACCTGGCGGTTCATATTTAACGGTCGGTGACCGTTCCTTTGGTTATCGCGGTGGGATTGGCGATGATCCTTCATCAGTTACCGATGTCTCCGGCGAACCGGAGACCTTCCACATCGTCGATGTCCATTTCCATCACAACTTTAATAATGCCACCGCGAATTTCCTCATTGACGGCACCGAGGACAGTGTTTTCTACGTCAATGCCACCGATAACACAATCAAGTTAAAAACCGTTCCCGATGACCCCGCACCCGATTCCGTCCTAACGATATCTGATGGCATTGTGAAAAAGGCTGAATATCCCAGCGGCGGCGGAATGGCGATAGACGATGAAAACTGCCTGTGGCGTGTTTTCGGGGATATAAACCGGTTGCGAAGGCGAGAAGGGAGAATCGCGAAAACCTATATGAAGGAAAAGATTATCAAATCCTAAACCAGCATATAAATTAACGCTCCCGTCGTAAGTAAATCTAAAAGCGGCAGTAATAACATATGTTTTCGACCAATCGATCCTTAATTCCGGCCTGGTATACACACCAAGGTGCTCCCCAGTAAACGTCATCCCGCTAAATGGTGCTAAAAGTAAATCGTCAAACCTCGGTAAACCGACTCTAGATTCGATTTCTCCATTAATGTAAAACGCTCCTATCGATAATTCAGCGTTTCCTTCAATCATCCCCAATATTGAGGTCCTGTAATGAACATTCAACACGTTATCGGACCAAATTAAGTAACCTCCGAAATTCCCGACATCGAAACCGAAAAATTCTATATCCCCCACTAAAACCGCGTTCCAATTGGTTGTATTAATCTCAAGTTCTATATCATCGAATGAAATTGGGGCAATATCCCCAAATGGAGTATCAGAACATGGACCTATAGAGATTTCTCCTATTATCAATATTTTCAAATCTCTACCTTCAGATAGACCACGTGCACCAAATCCGCATTCGCAAAGGAAAAGCGGGGTAGAAGGAATAGGTACTGGTATAGATACAGAACCGCCTAATTCGTCCAAACTGGCTTCATGGAACCCCAAAAAAACCATGAATCCCTTTCCCCAGAGTTTAATTTTTAGCTTAAATTTAAAGTCCGGCGGATTATAATCTAATTCAAATCCTGGGCAATTATAATCGAACATAACCAAAAAGTTCTGACACATATTATCGGATATCCCGACAAATTCGTTCGAATAATCGCCATCTGTAAAACGCTCTATCATAATAAAATAAGAACCCATCCCAAACGCCTGGAAACCGATTTCGGTAGAAAATTCAACCGCTCCGTCAAAGAACTGGACGCTATTAAACTCGCCCATCGCTAATCTTGGATAACCGTCATCCATAAAAATCCCGGTTCTCGGTGTCTTGGTGCAATTCAATTTATTATGCTCATCTGAATCCAATAAAAAATCCACGTTATAGCTTGTTTCGAATATCTCATTAGAATATGCATATAAACTGTTAATGCCTAAAATCCGGTTGCTGGTTACAGTTATAGGCCCGTCAGCGATATCCACAACAGAATTTATAGTCGCTGTGCCGCTAAAACTATGTCCAGAAGGATCATAAATGCCCGTTTTATTACATACCGTTAGCTCACCGATTGACTCGCATTCGCCTCTTATATAAACAGTATGCCTATCAGTATCTGAAAGGCTACCGCAATTGCCTTCTAGTTCGATTTCGTAACTGTCTCCTTCTTCGGCACTTGAAGGGATTGTGTAGTCTACTGATGTCGTCCATAAACCATCATACTCATCTGAACCATTAACTTCTAAGTCATATATTACCTCAGAAGGAATACAAGGGCAATCATCGCCCGATAAAACAGCTACGCCAAAAGTTATATCAATAGTCTCGCCTGGATTAGCGGAATCAGGGGCGTGAACGTAAACTTCGAAGTCACAATCAATCGTATTCCCGCAAGTATCGCAAGCACTACCCGAACCTCCGACCCAATCAGAATAACGATCAATATCAGGGCAACTCGAATCGTAAGAACGGACGGAATAGCAAAATGTATCCCCTGAACTCAAACCGCTATCTATATACGGTGAAGAAGCATCGTCATCAATAGTTGTCCCATCGCGTCGAAGCTCGTAGTCGGGTCCACCACCTGACCATGTAACTCTTATTTCGCCGTCGCCACCGGGATTGGCATTAACGGATGTGGGAGAGTCAGGTGGGCAGTAGTCTGGGTCCCCTATCGTGAAAGATCTCGACTGGTCATCACAATCTACCGGAGAAGATAAAGTCGTTGGAGCGTAACCCACACACCAATTATAAGTCCGATCACAACTAAAAGACGAACTACCTCCCGTTGTAGGATTTTGTGAAAGGGATTGAGTTGTATGTGCAGGGACGTTGCCCATATAATAAAGAGAATGACACGACATGTCACAGATCCAAATTTTTAGTGCACTGCCAGCAGTAGTTACTGCTATTTCAAAAGGTATGTTATTTCCGCAGTCAATACTCGCGTCATCTGTTGGGCTTATCAATTCGATTGAACTCGGTGGTTCCCACGCAAATACGCTTATAGAGCAAGCTAAATATATTATAAAAAACCATATAGTTGTTTTATTCATTTTTCCTCCTATTCAGGAATTATCAAATCCGCGTTACTCGTGCTTAATACCCAATATCCTTCGCCCGGTTCAAGCGTATAAGTGGTATAGTAATCGCCCGTAGGGCAACTATATCCATAGAAAAGAAGTAGCGACATAGGCGGAATCGACGTAACCTCGGTAGCCGAAACCGGCCTGTGGTCAGAACCAATTCCTATAAGATTCCAACCTCGACATAAGGAGATAGTATCACAGGAAATAGTAATATCGCAGTTTATTACGAAACTCCCCCCTGTTCCCGGTATAGGAAGATATATTTCTCCAGCGACGGTTTTATACCGTATTTCCCAATCATGCGCTCCATCCGCAAAATCACAACAATCCCACGTATTTCTGCAAGAGCTCCCCATAGGAACCGCTCCGCAATTATGGCCAGGACTTGGATATGGCCCAGATGTCCAAATATGATAGAGGTAAGTTACCCCAGTAGGGCCATCAACGGTGAAACCAATAGTAATATCCTCACCTGAAACGCAATCGGAGGGGTTATCATCGATTGTTATGGTAGGCTGGGCCAATACTGATATCACAGTTATTAAGGTAAGAAAAAAGAGGTTTTTCATTTTATCTCCATTTTTTAAAGGCCAATTTAAGTCTAATATGTCTTTTCATAAATTCCAAACGCTTTTTCACTTTTTCTCCAACCACCCATGGCCCTTGTTATCCTTGAATTGGTTGGTTAGTTTTATCTCCCGGGTAGCACCCGTGGCACCGTGCGGGCCGCGAAAGAGGACTTGTGTTTCGGGCGTTTTAGGGGCGGTTCGTGAACCGTCCGTTCCCGCCTCATCGCCCTCGCCGCGCGGCATACAATGTCTGCGCTGAGGTTCGTCGGTTTTACGACCCGATCTCCGAGCGCTGTGCGGGGCATTGCTCATTGCTAATTTTAACTTGCCCACCTCCTTTGTGTTGTCATTCCCGACTATCGGGAATCCAGCCTCCGCGCTCGCACCCCCGCACGGCTTGGGGGGATATGTGAAGTTTGAATTATCAAGCGATTAGACAAATTTTTCAATTTTCCCTTTCAAGTATGATTGGTTTTTCAAGGAAAAAGGAAAATTCCCTATCTATAATTCTGAAAGGAATCATAGTCGGCAAGCTACCGTTCAAAGAATTGTATATCAACAAGTAATCGTTAAAAATATACCAGCGAAACTTCGGGTCTAATAATTGGAAGGGCCGACTCGCACAATTGTAAATATATGTAGCCGTATTATCATCGAAAAAGGTAAATGATAGCTCAATTTTTCCCCACTCGCCTTTAAATAAGTTTAATGAATATCCACTCCATTTTCCGACAATCTGATTTTCGATTTGTTCATTAACCGGTAAACACATTTCTACTCCTTTGAATTCTTTGTTTTTGACCAAACATAAAAGCTACGAAATACTGAATTTACAAACCTCCCTGAAAAGTCTTTGAATCTCCTAGTTATTGGAATTATGCAAATTGCTGAAAAAGCGAAGATTATTATTGAAGTGGTCAATTTTGTTTTATCTAAAGCAGCAAAGGAAATATAGTCTATGACTAAGTAAATTATAAGAAGGGACATAAAAACTATAGAACTATAAAAAAGCGCAAGCAATCCTCTACATAGTGCAGCAGAGGCAATAAAAATTTCAGACCTTATAGCGATGCCTTTATCAACAACAAGCGAATAACATAAATTGAAATATTCTTGAATTTTATTTTCGATCCCTTCCTCCCTGTAATCGGGCAAAGCAAACTCGCTTTTTATTGATTCAATAAGTTTCTTTCGGAAAACTTTCGAGAAGTGGTCGTTTTCTTCTTTCAAAAATGTAACTGAGAAGTAGCCACCCCATTTATTAAAGAGCCTTTTCTCAATTTTCCCGCCCAACACTTGGAGAATATGTCCGAAAAAATAAGAAAGCATTAAAAACAAAATAGTCGAAAACAAACCGGCTGAAATGTTGAAAGGTGTATTTAGAACAACATAGCTAATCCAATAGACTATTGAAATAAAGAAAGCACCAGGAATCACATAACCAACAAAATCATAAAAATTAAACTTTTCGGTCATTCTTCCTCCAACCGAATGTTAAGGTTAGTCCCAAATATTAACTGAATAGCCGGATAACCAGATTTGCGCATATGTTCAAGTTGATAATTCAATGCTTTGTCATCGTCCGAACTCGGCTTGGAAGAACAACCTTCAGGGTGTGAATGCCATTCACCAACGTATTTAAGATTGCCGCCCGTAATTTCGTTAATCTCTCTGACCTTATCCTTGAGTCCTTTGCATCCTCTCACAAAATAATAGGGACGTTCTTCGCTATCTGCAGGTGCTAAAAGAATATCTAGGATATATACTCGCTTCCTTTTCATATCGTAGCTACCAATTAATACACCCCCTGTTTCGTTCGGCAGTTTATTGTGTCTTGCTTCCCTGATTGAATTTATAACGTGGTCGTCATAATATACAGTCCATCCATTTACTTCTATTTCGTCGAAGTTAAATATCTCAATCGAATTTGAAGAAATGTCTGTTATTTCTTTTTCATAACGCCATATCTTAATAAAAGGCTCGCTTGAGTCGTAGCAGTTTAAAATAAACCTCGCAGCTATTCCACCAAAGACCGCGAAAACGTCCTGTGGTATTCTATTTGTAACATCCCGACAAGATTGGGAGTATCTAATCCGATCTTCTGGTGGTTTTAAATGGTCCTTCAAATATTCTATTCTCCAAATACTCCTGTAATATTGCATTTCGAGAATATCTAACCTAAAGTCTGTATCTTTGCCCTCAGAAAAGATAACCAGATCAGTTCCTCTTGGATTAATGAAAGTTGATATTTTGTTTTTCTTATCCTCAATATCAAGTGCGATATGTCTTTCTACTTCGATCTTTGTTGAAGCGTCTATAATAATATCTGATTTTATTAAGCCTTCGGAGATTATTTTATTATCTTCTTCACTCTTTTTGTCCATTCTTGGGCTTAATACTTCGGCTTGTAAAGGTATTGAACAATCTTCATTTAGCATTAAGTTGCCATTATAAGCCATTAACTCCGCTTTTCCGTATCCCGGCAAACCACATAAATAGTGCTTTGAAGTATTATGAGGCATTAAAAAATCATGATCAATTAAATTCCATTTCCCAAAACCCATTTTCAGTAAGTTAATATAAATTTGAGAACCTAAAGCCCCTAATCCAATCTGGCAAATATTAGGTTGTTCACCAATATTCAAAGAAGCCATTTGAAGAGCTAAAACCCTATTATTCTCAGTTACTACTTTAATAGCATCGAAATTTACATTCATACCTGTTTTTTTATTGTCTCTTGGTGTTTCGAGTATAGGAACACCATCAACATTAGGATCGAGTCCATTATCTATATAAGTCAGAACTCCAATATCACAGCCAACTTCCCTAATCTTCTGATGCGTTATAAATGCTTTAATCTCATTATACTCTACTTCTCCACCTTTTACTCTTGTCTTTGGAATCTGGACGATAATACAAACATTAAAGTCTTTTATATCGTTATATTTCCTTCCATCAATAAGTTCCGAATATACGTCTTTGAAACATGACGAAAACTTTTCAATGAAGGAATTAGTATCGTTACTTAGCTTCTCGCTCAAAACACACAAATTTTGTGGAATGCTATTAATAACACCATGCTCTATAGGAATTGTTTCTACAACTACAGGCAAAACATTCAATAGATTATTCTCGACTTTATCCTCATCCACGAGTTTAAAAGCAGTTGACTCCCCAATTTTTTGAATTGGTATTATTACTTTATCTTTTTTTGAAAATAAAGTCTTTGAATCAATTAATAGAATATTATTGGAAACTATAAAAGGCTCTAAATGTTGGTCTTCAGCATGTAATTCGCCCTTTGATGCTTTTTCAAACCAAGCTCTAATTTGTTCGACAAATTTCGGTGCTGTCCAACTTAATTGAAGTTCTTCCCAAGTCTCTTCGTATAGACATAGGTTTACGGGTTCACCTTCCTTTCCGAAGTTAGTATGTATAATCCTCGGAAAATCCTTTCTCAAAGAACAGACGGTTGGAGTCTTTTTATCGTCTTTATCGAATTCAATCGAAACAGTTTCTTGCCATTTAATATCTGCAATCTGTTTTTGCGCTCTTTGAATCGCGAGTTTAACAGTAATAATCTCCTTCCCGTTTTTACGTCTATAACATTCGCCTATCTCTGCATATTCATTATTCTCTATTGCAGAAGCAACTATTTTTGCTCGCGCTAACTTTAAATCGCTTATCTTGATGACTTTAGCGTCTATTTCGTATAATTCGCTCATTATCCTTGTCTTTGCATATTTGTTTTTAGGATTACGTTAGGGCCGCTTTCACTTTTTAGTTGGGGTTCTGCTTTGTCCTTCGTTATATGGATAGTAAAAGGCTTTGGTGAATTTTCATTAGGGTGTTCCATCGTAACAATGAATTTGCCGTTCTTTTTTTCGGTTATGCTCTTATAATATTTCGCTGCTTTATAACAAGGAGGGTTGTCGTCGTTATCCTTTATCGGTTTACTTTTTGAAATCATGATACAGCCCTCGTTACTTTTCACATTATAAAGCCATTTAATATTGTCGGAAAGTCCTTTTGGTATATCGTCCTTACTATCAGATAGAACCCCACAGCTACAATGGTGCGATATATCGAAAATGTCCCATTCTAATCTATCCTCGTTTTTCGCCCATTTTGTAATTGCGATAACATCTTCCCATACTTCCCGCATAACATCTGCTCCGAATATTACTTTAGTTGATTGTCCTTCAACTTCAAAGTTAGACGCTAATAAAAGGCCAGCGTTATTTCTGTTTATCTCTTTCCCATCACATTCTTTTGAGAATGGTGCATGAATGAAGAACTCGACTCCATCATCTTCTATCGTGAAACCATCAGCAACATTCCCAGCCCTCATTATAAGATGTTTCACACTATCTAAAGTTAATCCTTGCTCCTTTAACCAGTCCTCCAGTTTTTCAGGTTTAGAAATTACCTTAATATTTTTCTTGTTTTTAAGCCGATATCTTGCTTCTGCTCTAACAATCTTAGATTCGTTGTCAGTTCCTTTTTCTAGTATTACGGCGGCTGGCACCCAAAGTTCTTTTATCTTTATCCGATCACCGTCCTGGTATTTTGTTGCATGTTCAAGGTAGAAAAGATCGGAGATTCCTTTAATATGGTCTTCATCTATATGCGTTATTGCAAGAACATCGATTTCTTTTCCTTTGACTCTATTTCGTATTTCATCTTCAAGGTTACATCTCTTATCGCCTTTGTCATCCGAGTCCTTCATCGCCGCAAAATCTATAATCATCTTGCGTCCGTTGTCTAACTCAATTAAACTGCAATCAGCATTACCAAGTGGGAAAAAAGTTACTTTGTGCATTTCTGTCCTTTCCAATTTCCTTTTAAATTAATTTTCGTTTTTTGTTTTCTTTCTCCAACCAGCCATGCCCTTTGTCTTTCTTGAATTCGTTGGTTAGTTTTATCTCTTGGGTAGCACCCGTAGCAGCGCGCGGGCCGCGAAAGAGGGCTTTTGTTTCCGGCGGTTGTAGGGACCTGCCCCTCCCCCCAGTGCGGGGCATTGCTCATTGCTAATTGATAATTTTAACTTGCCCTCTCCACCGCTCCCACGCCCGAACGAAAATAATATTTGAAAAGAACGGTGAAATCATTTCAAATAAACCACGCGTTTCGTAACCTCTTTATTTTCGATTTTCGCCCTGACCAAATAAACGCCGCTACCAACCGACGCCTCCGGTTTCCAAATTTGATCCCCACCGGGGAGTTTATCTATCGATTGGCCGAGGACATCGTAAATCTCGATGGTTGCGTTATCGGGCGAAGAAATCGAAACCGAAGAATTAAATGGATTTGGCGTCATAGCTAAATAATAAGTAGATGTTTTTTCGTGTGAATCTACATGAACTAAGGTATTCCAATAATATATGTCGTTCGGCGTTATTACTGAACCAACCTCGTCCGTTAGAATACTATACTCGCTACCGGGAGTTATTTTAAATGTGTCGGAAATCCCTACATCTAATTCCCATTTTTTTATAGATGAATCTATGTTGTCGAAATAAAATATCTTTGCAGAATCAGCTTCAAATGCGACATATAGTATTGAGTCAATACTTGTTGGTTCCATAGGACCGAAGGAGACGACCGCAAATTCGATATTTGAAGGAGAACAAGAATCACATACTATTTCTGGATCGTTATATATCGGAACATAAGTTGAATCGGTTCGTATTGTATCAAAACCAGAACCGTTATATAGAAAACCAACTTCACCTACACTAGTATAAATTATTGGTGCCAATGGGCTGGCAACTACTGTCCCCTCGAATTCTGCGCCCTCTGCTTGCATTCCGCCAATAAATGCCTCATAAAAATCATCACCAACCATCAATAAAATCGAAGCAATAGCACAACCACCGTCGAGAAACTTGCTAATCCAGGAATCAATAAAAAAGATTGCAATACCTGCGCCTATTCCAGGAATATAACTTATTCCTTCAGCAGCTTTTTTATAAAAGAATTTAAATGTTTTTGCCCCCCCCCTTCAGCATCACCCATAGCTAAATCAGCGGCAATCCTAGATAGTGACCAACCAGTCGAAATATATTCGAAAATCAAAATAGCCTCATCAGTAAACTCAATACCTGCACGTGCAGCGGCGTGATCTAACGTAGTTGGAAATATAAAAGCTACGGCTGCAAAAATCGCATTAACCCAATCATCTAAACCGGGATAAACTTCATAGGTTGGCGTTAAAAGCGGGTCGATTCTGTCCGGATCGTGGAATAACAAACGATCCGGAACTTTGCATTCAAGTTTTATATGATATGAACCTATCGTTGTTGGGCACCAAGAGCCGGATATCGTATATTCAATCCAATCGGGAAAACATTTTGGTGCAATAGCAACATTGTCGATTGAAAAAGTATGGTCCGAACCAACTGGAGCAGAAACATGTGTATTAACAACATCCCACATGATGCTTGAACCATCCCCCGTTCTGACCAAATACAAAACAACATCGATATCTTCGTCGAAATCATCAGTTCCAAGAGGACGGATCGTAATATCCAGTTCGTCCGGGTCGCCGAGAGTAACTAACCCATCATGTATTACAGCGCCTATTAACTCGAATGTGTTTTTTGTAGTAACGTTGAGTTCCTCTGAAAAAAGCGTATCTTCGGTAAAATAAATTTCGAGCTTAAAATTATAATTTGTTCCTGGAGTAAGTTCGTCGTAATAGTATTCCGTTTCGGAACCATCGACGGTAAATTCAGTATAATAAGAATAACCTTCTGGTTGAATCCATATCCGAATCTCTTCTGCTCCAATTATAGGACTCCAAGATAAGTCAACAATATTGAATAAGGTATCGGTAGCTATTGGTGCAGGTAAATTTTCGATTATCGAAAACACCTCACTGGTGTCGCACGGGTCGCAGTCGTCGGAATCGCAGATGCGGATTTTGCAATACCATTCTACGCCATCGACAACCGGCACTTCCCATGTATATGAGCCACTGGAAGCCGGATAGTCCTCTACTATCGGCGGTGAGATCCATGTAAGCCCATTGTTCGTGCTGTATTCAATATCGACGTTGCTAACAAGTGCAGAATACCAGGTGATATCATATGTTGTACCGAAGTAAATAGACGTATCAGGCGTTGAAGGGTTGGTGATATTAATATACGGCGTTATTATTATGAAAACTTCGCTTGTATCGCAGGGAACACCGTCTTCCGAATCTTGTATTATAAGCCTGCAATTTGGATAGGGAAGTGTATCTGGAATAAACCAAGCAAATTCACAGCTATCGCTCGGGTAGTCAATTACTAAATAACTTTCCTCCCATGTTGTCCCATTATAGATACTTAGAATAATGTTAACAGCTTCAATTCCTGTTGATGTCCACTCAATTTCGAGATACGAGCCTGCAAATTGTAATGGATATGGGTCAATAATAACTAGTTTTTCATTAGTTATAGTAAAGGGGCCAACTATAGCCGAAACACAAGTATCAGGAGCTTGGAAAAGGAACAAGAAACAAGAATCAGAAGATGTATCAGGAATTAAAAAGCTAAGATACCCATCACAACAAATGCAGCTATTTATCATACTCGGACAAAGCCAATTTCTGCAATTGTCTATACTCAAACGAGTCCCAATCCAGTCCACTTCGCAAAATTCCAAATCCACTCTACATGTATCGCCCGCTTGGTAGGTATCTCCTACCGCTGGAGATAGAATATTAATAAACTGGTCACCCCCTGTCTCAAAAAATAAGTCCACGAAGTTATTTTCTGGGTTGCTATCTTCAACTGATAAAGTCCCTCTCGTACAGCCAAAGTATAACATATCACCAAAACATTCACTCACATTATCCCTGTTTAAAATAATACTTCCTTCATATCTAAAAGTATCACCTGGGGCTAAACTGGGTAGTATTTCGTATGAAAACTGTATGCCACAAGGTTCATAGCAAGTTCTCCAGAAGGGTCCAGAAATGACGCAACGACAATCGAAACCTATAGCTGTTGTATCACCTAAGTTTTCAACTTTAAAACTTACATTTAAAGTCTCACCTTCAATATAATGGTCGGGCGAGTAAGAATACTCCGTTATAGCTATGTCAGGTAGACTCCAAGCATTTGATATTATAACGAGAGTAAGGCAAACAATCATCGCGTTTTTCATTTTATTTCCCCTTTAAATTTCCCTTGCTATCTTCATGGGTAAGTTTCTTTCCGGTTGTGTTAGTTTCTATTGTCAAGTTAGATTGCCTTTCGTCTCACGTTTTCTCCAACCACCTATGGCGCTACTTCTTCTTGTAGGCGTTGCTTCGAGGAAGTATCGCATAGATTTCTATAATCCTATCTTCTTTATTTATCCCGAAAAGCAATCGCTGTCAACTGCAAAAGACTTTCTTTCACCTGCAAAAACACCCTCGTCAACCACAATAGCCATTTTCACGACCAAAAATATTCACTTACCGCTTCATACATATTAAAGAACAATGACTTATCTTATTTCAAATACACTACTCGTTTCGTGACCTCTTTATCCCCGACCCTCGCGCGCACTAGATAAATGCCGCTGCCAACCGACGCCTCCGGTTTCCAAACTCGATTTCCACCCTTCATTCTTACTACTAGTTTTCCAAGCATATCGAAAATTTCTATGTTAGCTTCTTTAGGTGCGGATATTGAAACGAATGAATTGAATGGATTTGGATTAATGAAAAGATCAATTTCTTCTGGGAAAACCCTATTTATAAAAATACCAAGGCTTACAGTATCCAAATTTTGAGCTACGACAGTGGCGTAGGACGCCCAATTTTCGTCATAACCATACATCTGGAGCATTATGTTAGTGTCTGCCTCGATAACGTGCGCGCCCGGATCGAGTGAGATTCGCGCCCCCCTGTATGTCATTGTGGGGATATCGAACCACGGAGTAGATAATACGGGAGCGCCGCCATCGACCATGACGCTTGCCTCGTATCCTGCAAGAATAGCTATATTAACGAAATCATTGTTATATCCTGAAGGTGTCAGGAAGACATATTGATGTGCGTATTGCTCAACGGGCGGAACTAACATAAATGCAGGATCGCCGAGCGGATCGTCGCCTAACCCCGTTAAAGAATCAGGGACACCTCTGGTAAGGTTCCCGCCAGTTATGAATTGACCTATGAGGATAGGTTTATCAGATGTTATCCGCGTCGGGCTATCTAGGAGTTTTCCATCACAATCGGCAGCATACCCAACAAAAGGCAGATAACTGCCCTCGTTGCATGGTTGTCCATTCCACTCGAAGGACTCACCCCGATTGAGAATTACCGGGGTTGTTCCACTACTGTCCTCAATAGTAATATTGGTTCCGTCCTCCGAGGCGAGAATCTTGATTACATCCTTCCCCCAATAGTTTCGTGGTTGAATTGGGAATAGGTTGAATGTAGTTCCCCAGGCTGTTAAAGGCGGCATTTGCTCTATAAGGTAATCAGCGGCCATAATACTATCTGGAACGAAAGCTAATTGGTTACCTGATAAAACCGCTATTGGCTTATCGGAAGTTATCACCGAACCGGTGAGATCGTAAAGGTCGGTTATGATAGGCGTATTAGCTAAAACTTGATAACAATCATAGCTGTTTAGGACGATAGACCACGGAACACCGGCAGGATGGCCGCCCTCGGTGGCTACCGGCGTTGTTATCTCGATATGTGTGCTGTCATATGGGGCAACGATAGCAAACATGCTCGGGCCTCGGTCGTAAGGCACCGGTGTCGGAAAACCAATGGGATATGTGGGGAGGTTATCGCGCCAGCACATCGTTATATAATCTGTCCCGAGACTCGGCACCGGGTAGATGAGGGCTATGTCGTTTAACGCGCTCGGAGCTTCATAGGATAGAAAAAACACAGATATTGGATTGTCAGATTGGATGCGCAAACCTTTCTGAACAACCGTATCCGACTCACGTATCCAATGCGTGCTATCGATGGATATAGTGATAACCGAATACGCCGGAACCGAAAAAGGAACACAGAAACTGCTATCTTCGTTCCTTACTATTCCAGTTGCTGGAGAAGTCGATGTAATAATTATTTGTCCGTTAAAATGAGAATCAGGAGGAGCCGGAATTGACACAGGTTCCCTGCAGGCATTTGCCGGATAGCATACGAAAAAATCCGTCCCAACGCTGGTTGCATAAAGAAGAGCCGGCAGAAGCGAAAATATCAGACAAATCGATTTTATTTTGTTCATATCTACCTTTGATTATCGGCTTCTGAAACTCCTCTTCCTCCCATACGGGTCGAACCAGACCTGATCCTTCAATATGCTGCTTGCCGTTGGCGAATAGTCGAAATAGGCTTTGTATGTCGCGTTCTCGCCGGGGAGAGCAATATCCAAGGATGGTTCGTATAGAGTGTCGCCAAAGCTCGTTACCCAACGTGTGAAGGTGAACCAATAGCGATCATCGAAAACCCTTTGTATCGAGTCGAGGACGGCGATACTATGTGCGTCGGCTACGAGGCCGCGAATCGTGTCGCAGAAAACAGGCGGTGCGCCATCGACGGTAATTTCACCGCCGTAAGGTTCCGTCATAACGATTACCGTTAGCGAACCTATGAATGCATAACTGAAAACCCACCTCGATCTTACCGGCGTTATCTCCGAAGACCCGTTGATTTTATAACCCGCTAAACGAACGGTCAGGAGGCTGTCGGGATTGATAGAGAAGCCATATAGGCAGCGATAGCGAGGAGAAGGGGCCTCCGACGATGAATTGCATTTATAACCCGCAAGTCTGCAGGCGATTATGCTATCCGGTAGGATATCGAAGGAAAAGACCGTCCTCTTTAATGGATATACATCGCCTACACTTCCATTTATCTCGTAACCCGCAACCCTGAAAGCGCAACTACTGTCCGGGAGAATATCATAAGAGAAAACCGTCCTTACGAAAGTAAGAGGATCGGAGATGGTTTCACTTATCTCATACCCGGCAACCCTGACGGTTATAAAGCTATCGGGCAATATATCGTAAGAGAATACGACGCCGATAGTATCGGTAGCCTCCAGAACGACGGATAATAATCCGAACAACAGGAAGATTATGCAAATCCAGTTTATCTTCATTTTACTCGTCCAGTGAATCTGCAACCACATGAACTCTCGTAGCATCTAGCCAGCAACCTGTGCCGAATAAGCCATCTATGGAAGCCGTCGTATCGACTATTCCGTATTCCATATTGGATAGATCCACAATATAAAGCATCTTTCCGGTATCGGTATAATTAGCTATAGCTCCTATGTCGCCGAATGGTTTGAAATCCCTGTAATCGGTATCGGTCGGATCGGCTTTCCAACCTACAACAGGGGGATCATCGTCAATGTCATCATCATATCCTGACTCCCTGTTAGGATTTAGTTCAAGTATGGAGATACCTCCTTCACCTTCTGCAACATAGGCGTATAGTTGATCGGGGTGTGAATATACCCATAACGAATAAGGATGTTGGAATATAGGTTGACTATCCTCAAGAACACTTCCTGGGTAACCTTCAGCATAATAACGAGGATAATAAAAATATGTGCCTGGTGATCTTAATTCAAGACTATAACCAGTTCCGCAATTTCTTAAAACACATAAATAATTCCAACCGTTTGTATAAGTTCCTATATTATTGCCACCCCAAATAGGATATAAGTCATAAATATAGCCTTCACCTAAATCAGTAACATTTCGACTTAAACCGATTGGGAAACCAGGTGATGTGGGGCTATTGACATTTATTCTTTGTAAATGACAATGATTGTCATCGGTATATATCCCAATATAGGCCCAGAGAGTCGTAGCATATCCTGTTCCAGTAGTCTCGCTTACACATATTGCTGTGCCTCTATAATTTACATTTCCTAAATATGTGCTACTAACTCTATCTAAGTCATCGGCTTCGAGAATATAGAATGTGTCTGTATATGCCGCTACATATACATAGTCTCCTCGCACCCAAATATCCCTCACCGGAGCGTCCATAAATTGGGCTACTATGGAATAAGTGGACAGGTTCACCAGTCGTATTCCATTGTTACCTGCATTTATATACCCAAAATCGTAGCCGCTCATATGTTTAACCCATATCTGTTCCCCGTTCAGGGGTATTTCCGTTTCGCCGGTGCGTGTAAGTTCGGTCTGCGCCAACAGCGAAGCCGCAAAAACTAAAACTGCGAAGGTTATGAATAGGTATTTCATTTTAACTCTCCTTATTGATTTGTTTTATCTCGCGCCCGGTGATGTATCCGAACCTCTCGGCACATCGGCGATTATCCAGACTTTCGACGAATCCGCACAAACGTCTCTTCCGAGCCTGCCGTGCAGGGAAACCGGCGTAACCGTTCCATCGAAACCCATTGTTAATGTGTCGAGCGCTATAATATGCAAAGCATAAGCGTCGGCGGAATGCGTCGTGCAGTAGTCGGCGCAATAGAGCCTGTTACCCCATCTCGCAATCGATCTAATATCCGAGACATTCGGAGAAGTCCACGTGCCTGTAGGTGTAATCTCTCCAGTTTCAAATAGTATTTTATAAGCCCCTACGCCATCCGGGCCGAGGGCAACGTAAAAGTTAAGCTCTGTTGAACTGTTAAACCATCCCGTTGCGATCTCGCCCGGTTTAGATGTTGCCGGCAGAGCATACGATGCAGGTAACGGTGTCATTTCGGCATAATCATTGTAAAACTCGAAGACCTGCAATCTGTTTGCACTAGCTGAATTATCCAATATCGATGCGACAATCCAACCGGGATCCCCGGGTGTTAATACTACTGCGTCAGTTACGATCACGTTGTCGGCTGGCCACCATTCGTCGACAATAGCGGTAGAAACTGGGCTGTGACCGTCCATTAAATAGAAACCGCCTTTATCTCCTGTATTCTCTTTTGAACACGCCAGTATCCAGCCGTGGTCATAAGAAACACTATGCCCCACAATATAGGATTCTGGAGATTCGATCATTGTGACAGGTTGCAGGTCGGTAGGTGTATTCACATAGAAGAACTGGAGTAGTTTGGACGGGCAGTTGAACAATGCCGCTAACATCTCCCTACCGGAGGAATTCTTATAAATGGCAACATCTATCACATTGTCTCCCAAATCCGAACCGAAGGAAAAACGCTCGTCTTCGACTATATGCGTTTCTGTTACTCGATAAATCATAATTCCGTAGGTTCCCTGAGCAGCATAAATATAGTCCTCCGATTTACAGATTCCTATACCCGCCACAGGCAAAATGCGTGTTGCTAAAGTGTCGATAATTTCAATCGTCTGGGCATAGAGAATCCCACTGACAAGCAACGCAACTGCAACTGTTGAAAGTTTTCTCATATTGTTCCTCCTTTAATAGCTATAGTAAATTTTTATATCTCCGGTTCGCGCCCATTTATCCGAGTCGGATAGCATCCTCGAGACAATCCACAATTCATCTCCCGGACTAATCAACGATAGCAAAAGATCCATCGGTTTCCAAGAAGATCCTGTTGAACTATAAAGATCATCTTCATCGTCGATAGGTGTCCCGTCTTGTTTTCTGACCTCATAACTTATCGAATTATCAAACTCATCATCAGTCTGAGTCTGATAGAATATCCTCATCGAATCGATAGAAACGATGTTCCTCGGCACGTGCCATATAGCCACGATATCGTATTCCTGGTTGTCGTGCCCATAAGCTCCGGTAGCTTCGTAATATGTCTTGTTGTCGATGGATGAAATAACGGTTTGTATCCAGACCGAGTCTCTCGAATATCCTCCGAGGTTAGCGAAAATAGCGGATGGATATTGGGGGGTCAGGGTAACCATCGTTTCGCAACAAGAACTTCCGCCGGAACCCGAAGCATTTATCGTGATTTCGCTTCCAGATTGGTCGAGGGTGATATTTGTTCCAGCTTTAAAAGTCGCGCTATCGGAAAGCCATGCCTCGCCTTCAGTTCGCAATTTATCAAATCCTCCGAAGTCGGTCGGTCTGCCTTCAATAGAATCCCAATGGACGTAGCCCGCCCAATGCGCGGAGTCCGCCCAAATCGTGTGGCCAACCCAGCCAATTGAATCGATATAACCGACCGAGTCGATATAACCAATAGAATCTATATAATCTATAGAATCCACCCAATGTATCGAATCAATGTGATGAATACTATCTACGAAGGATATTGAGTCAATCCAATGGATTGAATCTATGTAGCTTATAGAGTCGATATAGCCTATTGAATCTACGTAGCTTATCGAATCGATATATGAGATGCTATCGATGTAGGAGATGCTATCGATGTGCGAAATACTATCGATGTAGGAAATACTATCGATGTATGAGATGCTGTCGATGTGCGAGATACTATCGATATAGGAAATGCTATCGATGTAGTGAACTGAGTCTATATGCGTAATCGTGGGGATAAACGTGGTGTCGAGATAGGCCCCGAGAGTATCCAGATCAACCCGCCATGTTGTATCGAGATAGGCTTGAAGGGTATCCCAACTTGTTAATCCGGTATCGTCTATCCCATCGGCAAAACCTAAAGGGACGGACCCAATCGAATCCCAATGGACATATCCTGCCCAGTGGGCGGAGTCCGCCCAGACGGTGAGTGGAGGCACCCACGTCGTATCGAGATAGGCCTGAAGCGTATCGCCCCAAATAGTATCAATATATGCGCCCAGAGTATCTAGCAAGGCATAATAGTGGAGTGTGTCGAAACTAACCGCCCCACCAACCACGCTGTCCGCAATCGCCGCACGGAAGGCATACGGGATGGTGATTAGGGGTTTGCGAGGCTCGATAACATCGCCATCGACCACCATTTCGAGATATAAAACATCGCCGGTGAAGATCGATTCGGGAAGCTCGTGAGTAAATCCAAGCTGTTCTGCGAAAAGCCCGGTATGGAAGGTCACTATTCTTGTTTCGTTCCATAGCGGTGAACCGTGTGTCTCACTATTCCAGATGATAAACTCAACCGACTTATCGCCGTCTATTGGATCGCCATCATCATTGGTATATTTCCCTTGGAAATACATCTTAGCCGGCACTGCCATTAAACCAACAGCAACGAGGGCTAACAAAGCGATAATCGAGATTTGCTTTTTCATTTTCCTCTCCTATTTTTTTATGGCAGATAAGACCTACCCCATATTCTAATTGTTATTGTAACACAACAAGGTGGCCAATTATCAGCCCCCATTGGAGCGATTAGTCTGAGCCAAAGATTATTAAGTCCATTAATTCCAACGTCATAGCCTTCAGGGCCATAATATTCATCATCAGCCCACCATGGGCTATCTTTTATAAAATCTTTAATTATTGCAAACGATATTGGAGGTTCTTCATTTCTATCGAATCTCCCGTGAACAGATAAAATGTCATATCTTGGTGTTACACCAAATCCCCAATCGTATGGAGAAACACTAATTCCCTGTAATCCATACGTTATGTGGCATTCTCCGGTGTTGATAACAAGAAATCTATCGCCTGAGTTCATCGTAACCTGCTCACCATGTTCAAGAGAATCCAGACTATCAGGAAAAATAATCCAAGTGTTATAAAAAGTGTCAAATGCAGTATCGCAGACTATGAATGATAATTCGAAGTCGTCGAACATATCATTCCAAAAGCCATAATTAGCGTTCAGATCCGTTCCGTGGGTAGCTGGCCCAATTGCAGTTTGACCAATAGTAAATCCGCGTTTGAAGCGAAGTGTATCTGCTCTCAACGTGTCGTCTATTCCTCCACCCGATGATACCGTCCACCAAAAACATCGGCCGCCGAACATGGACGAAACGACCATTGCGATAAGAAAGAATATTCGGTAAAAGAGTTTTGATCTTTTCATATTAATGGCCTTTTATTCTGGATTCGAGTGGCAAACAAAAACCCCGCGAAGTCTTCCTCGCGCGTGGCGTAATGGTTTTCGTAATTTTTGTTGTAGTCGATTTCGTAGGGGAAGGCCCCCGTGCCTTCCCGTTTTCGCAATCTACAGAAGGCCACCAGCGGGAGCGCACAGGGGCGCTCCCCTACGGGTGAAAATTCCGTAGGGGTGGTTCGCGAACCGCTCGCGTGGAAGATAAATCCGCTGGCGAGGTATTTAATGGCGAGGTATTTAATGGCGAGGTATTTAATAGCGAAATTAAATGTCAATTCTTTGAACATTATGATCTAATATAGTATGGTTTTTTAAAAAAAAAGCTAAATCTCTAAATATCTGAAAAAAAAATTAAAAAAATATTTTCTTGCCCTTTTGCAGGTCGGAACGCCGTTAATATCGGGGGTTTGGAGGCCGGGGGCGTGGGGCGGGAAGGGGGTTGGGATAGGCAGGGATTTTTGCGTCCGAAGGAACCGCAAAAATCGTGACAGCGACCGAAGGAAACACGTCTGTGCGCGAAGTGTGGGCGACAGGGTCGCTGCCAACATACTCAACCATACTGGGTTCGCTTTTGTGTCGGAAATCTTCCCCAAGAAAATCCGGATGACAAAATGGAGGCCTACGGAGACCTACGATAATTTACTGAACTTTTATAAATCGCGTGGCCGGAGCCGCCATCAGTCCTTAAGACCGCCGCTGTCGACCCACGTATGAAATCCTAACACACTAATGCCTGATGATCGATTATATCAGGTCTCAAGCGACCGGTGGATGAGGACGTAGAAACAGAAAACAGGGTGTTACTATCTCCCTTTACCCAACACCGTAAGGGCCCATCACCATTGACTTTGCCGACATATATTCGTATAATATTGCATTAACAAAAAACTAAATTCCTGGGAGTTGCCATGATCAATAAAGGTGAAGGTCAATTGCTAATAAAATTTAACTGCATCTGCGGGAATAACATCATCCTGAAGATAATAACCGATGATGGCCAGACACGCGAGAAATGGTGTTCGATTATTGATAGTAACTATATGCCATACCTCGGTAATCGCTCCCAAACATTCGAGGTGAAGGAACTGGATATTGATGATGGTGATTCGTTCCTTTGCGACGAGTGCGGCTCGGAACACGACATCGGCTATATAATAAGCATAGCGTTTTAATTATTGGCAAACAGAGGACAATCTCCCTATTCTTCTTCATCTTCGACCGCGATTTTATTGTCCTCTATCCACGCAAGCACCTCATCACGTCTGAACCGCACAAGCTTTCCTAATTTGAATGCTGGCAGATAGCCTTCCAGTGCCCAGGTATATACGGTGGTCAATTTTACGTTCAGTATTTCCGCCACGTCTTTGGCTTCGATTAGATTGTTGTGATTTACGTCTTTTATTTTTACCTCCAAGAGAGAATTTATGTTACATCTTGTTCGATATTTCAAGATATTATAATATCCTGTACCGAATCCGATAGTAGGAGATTTTTCAGTCCATTTGCGAATTTACTTTTCCTCATGGCCATCCTGAAAAAGTTTATTGCAGGATGCATAGTGAGATGCGATGGATAATTATTGCATCATCAGAAGAGGAGTATGCTATTCATTACTATAATAAGTGGTCGTTATAGCTGTATCCTGTCTTGTTTATGTAGAAGAAGCAGAAGATTCCGTTCCTAAATTTCTGTGAGTTTCGTTTTTAAAATAATGTGGATAATTGATGTTTTGATTTGATACCTACTATTAGAATTATCTACTTAAATGTGAGCAATCCAAGAACAACAACATAGCGCATTACTGCCATTATTTTTCTCCCCGATCATCCTTGGCCGGGCAGTACTGGGTATTCTACATTCTAAATTTGGAATAGGCTCCCCCTCCGAGCAATTCCATCATTCATTCAACTTGCACACACCCTTTTATTCATCTATCCATAATTGATGATCTAATTTCAGCTTTATCGCTTCCTCGCCGATAGAATACCACGGTGGCGTGTCGATCCGCAACCAAAGGAAGGTTGTATCATTCGGGACTATATATGGGAAATCCCCAAATCGAGTGGACGAAGACCAATTTGTTACTCCCGGATAGACGATATTGCTTGCATCCTCGAATTCGCTGTGGTCGGGAATTCCATCGAAATATATCGCTCTCAGACTGTAGCAATTATAATAGCAAAGCGTAGAATCGTGCGGTCGAGCCGTATCGCCTACCTCGGTTGCGAGTTTCCAGAAAGTCGATGTATCATCGACCGAAATCCCTAACCTGAGTGTATCGTCACCGGTATTGACAATTCGGGTAGCGTTGCGTTAAATGGGTCTATTTGTTTGTAGTTAGTTGACACATTATCTATTTAGTTACTTTCATTGAATGAGCATTGAACCAGAGCTTAAGGAACGCCTTGCACGACTTATCCGTTTGGAA